>LWDU01039950.1_pt2 | contig 47916 bp, 45 predicted proteins | sample 727161 | NCBI WGS metagenome assembly LWDU01 (sample SAMN04566230, study PRJNA314399) | hydrothermal vent metagenome | isolation source: deep sea hydrothermal plume seawater | place: Mexico: Gulf of California, Guaymas Basin | collected 2004-07-11
CTGGCTCCGGAAATCGCTCGCTGGACGGGTGGGCGTGTCAACCTGCGTATCCTTTCAAACTTAGCGGATCGGCGCTTGGCACGGGCGCGGGCCGTGTGGACGTGTGACGAGATCGGAGGTCCGGACGTTCGCGACGGTATCCTCTCTGCCTCCCAGTTTGCTCAGGCAGATCCCTACCGGGCAACCACCCACAACAAGGGCATCATGAATGGGGTCACTGCGGTCGTGCTAGCCACTGGAAACGACACCCGTGCCGTTGAAGCGGGTGCCCATGCCTACGCCGCCCGTAGTGGGCAGTACCGCGGCTTGTCGTGCTGGGAACGCACTGCTGAAGGAGATTTGGCCGGAATGTTGGAACTGCCCTTGGCGGTGGGTTTGATCGGGGGGGCGACCAAACTGCACCCCACCGCACAGACCTCACTCAAAATTCTTGGCGTTCAGAATGCTAGAGGACTCGCCCGTTGCATTGCGGCAGTCGGCTTGGCGCAGAACTTCGCCGCGCTGAAGGCATTGGCGACCACAGGCATCCAGAAGGGACACATGGCCCTCCACGCTCAGAACATCGCGATGATGGCCGGAGCACAGGGTGATGAAATTGAAACAGTGGCTCAACGACTGGTTGAGGAGAGTCAAGTGCGACTGGATNCCAGAGTGAAACTTCTGGGAGGGCTATGACCAACAACAGCCCAATGACCTGGATGATCACGAAGGGGATAATCCCACGGTAGATGTCCAGCGTATGCACACCTTTTGGAGCGATACCCTTGAGATAGAAAATTGCAAACCCGAAAGGAGGTGTCAGGAAGGAGGTCTGTAGGTTGACCGCCACAAGCACAAGGAACCAGACCTTCATGTCTTCTGCTGCAACGTGAGCCCCGAAATCCAGACCAGCAACCATGGGTGCGAAAATCGGCAGGACAATCAGGGTGATCTCCACCCAGTCCAAGAAAAAGCCCAGAAAGAAGACAACAAACATGATCAGTCCCAACAGCCCCCAAGAAGAGAGTCCGGATGCTGCGATCATGTCTTCCACGATGTAATCCCCGCCCAGCGAACGGAAAACATAGGCGAAACAGGTGGCGGCAACGATGATCATAAAGATCATCGCGATGGTCAATCCGGCAGATTCACAGATGCCCTTGAGCAAACTCCACTTCATTCTGCGATTTGCCACCGCCAGCATGAACGCGCCGAAAGCACCCACCGCCCCGGCTTCACTTGGAGTCGCAAAGCCAAACAGGATCGAGCCTTTGACCATGAAAATCAAAGCAACCGGAGGAAGAAATCCCCTTAAGATCAATTTCGGCAACTCCCCCTTTGTTGCCGTCATCTGTTCATCCGTCAAACGCGGAGCAGCCTCCGGATTGTACGAGGCGTAGAACCCGATGTAGATCATGTACATCAGCGCTAAGATCAGACCCGGTCCTAATGCGGCCATGAAAAGCGTACCGACCGGCACCTGTAGGAGGTCTCCCATGATGATCAGCATGATGCTAGGGGGAATCAGGATTCCCAAAGTTCCCGCAGCACAGATCACCCCAGTGGCCAGCGAGGCATAGTACTTCTGCTTGAGCATGGTCGGGAGCGCGATCGCTGTCATCATGGTCACCGAAGCACCAATGATGCCCGTCATGGCGGCAAGGATGGTTCCCATCACGGTCACCGACATCGCCAGTCCTCCAGGCACTTTGCGCAACAGGATCTGGGTGATGTGCAACAGGTCCTCGGCAATCCCACTGCGCTCCATCGTGATTCCCATCACGATAAAGGTTGGCAAGGCAACCAGCACGAGGTTTTCCGCTGCGAATCCCCAGATTCTTGGTGCAAAGTTGAAGAACTCTCCAAGCGAAAAAACTCCCAGTGAAAACCCGATCAGGCCGAAGGAGATCGAAACCCCTCCCAGAATGAATGCGACCGGATAACCCGTGAATAAAAGCATCCCCAGCATTGCGAACATGAACAGGGGCAGGTGATCTTGAACAAAATTCATCAACTCCATGCGCGTCTCTCCGAGCTTAAAGATGGGTTAAGCGTTTTGAATCTCATTTGCTTGCGTCCTCCATGTCAGGATACTTTCGGCAGATCTTGAATAAACGAGTGGTATAAATCAACCAACAGACCAGAAACCCGCTCAAGAGCAGCTTGTCCAAGTACATGTTGTTCGGATGAAAGTCATACAAAAAGAAAACCCCGAAAACCAACACGGGTAGACTCGCTGAGTAGAGCACCGCCCATGGAGATTTTCTGGACACGAGGAAATACAACGCCACCAAGAGGAAGCATCCGTACCCTAACACTGGGAGATACTCTGTCTCATGAGTGGTGTAAACCTGAATCAGTGCCCCAAGGGTCACTAGTCCCACTAAGGTTCCTTCAAACACAACATAGAAAAACACTTCATTGTGCGCCTGCGTCTTGCGCATCTGCCCCGGCGAAACATGGTAGGGAGTTCTCTCATCATTCCAGACATACTTCCGGACGAACTGAAACCACCAACTGTTCATGAAAGCACTTTGGTACACGGCGCCTCAAACTGAGCGCACACGTTTTGACAAGGAATCACAGGACAGGAAAGCGGCAGGTGAGTGTCCGGAGCAGCAAGTCAGCCGAGGCAGAGTAGATCGCCTTCAACTCTTGGCCTTCAGCGTACCTTCCATCTCCTTGAGATCCTGCTGCCTCTGATCCAGTTCCTCCTCCGGCCACTCGACGGTCATCAAGTCAAAGCGGTAATCAGGACGGCCAAAGAGACAGATCACGGTTTGCAGCCAGACCGCAATTCCGGAGAGCAGAGCCACGATGAACCCGAGCACCAAGAAGCTCTTGATGATCCAGCGGTGGGACAAGCCCACAAGGGAAGCCGAGATTTCATTGATGAGAAAGGATTCCCGAGTGTAAATGAAGGAAAAGTAAAGCAAGACGCAGATCCAAGGAATCATGAAGAAGGTGGTCCCCAAGAAATCGATCCAGACCTTTGTTCGGAATGAGAGGTTTTCCCGGATGAAGTCCACACGCACATGGCGGTTATGGGTGAACCCGTAGCCGAAGACCATCAGGAACAGAGCTGTGTGTAAATGCCACTCCATCTCTTGCACGAGAGTGGATTCGAACATTCGTCCAAAATTTTCCACCAACCAGATCTGAATCCAGACCAGCTTGCGGCAGAACACATCCCAGATGGTGATGAACACCAAGGGGATCATAAAGAAGGTGGACAGCTTGCCGAGGCGGTCCACAATACTCCTGAGTTTCTCGCTGATGTTATCGAGGGTTTCTTCCATTGTCCTCCAAAAAAAACTGGCTGGAACCGAAGCAGTTCCAGCCAGTTTTGGTTACTAAGCGATGAATCTGGCTTACTTCTTCAGGTAAGCTCTTGATCCCCAAACCGCATACTTGTCGCGGTAAGACTGATAGCTCGCCTCAATTTCAGCCCAGAGCGGGTCTTCTGCCGATTTCTCGGCATTCACCTCTACCCACGCCTGGCGGAACTTAGCAATCTCAGAATCCGGCCAAGTCACAAAGGTCACACCCTTGGTTTGCAGTTCAGCCATCGCTGCGAACTGGAGGGCGTCACTGCGGACTGCCGACCAAAGATAGGCGTCGTTGCAGGTGGTGCGGATGATGGCCTGAGCCGTTGAACTGAGTCCTTCCCACTTCGCCTTGTTCATCAGCAGTTCACTCATGGTGGACTGCTGGTGCCAGCCGGGGAAGTAGTTGAACTTGGCGACCTGATAGAAGCCATAGCTCAGGTCCATGGTGGGCATGGAGAACTCGGTCGCATCAATCACGCCCTTCTCCAAGGCCGGGAAGATGTCTCCACCGGCCAACAACTGGGTCGAGACTCCGAGCTTGTTCATCACCAAGGCACCGAGACCAAAGAAGCGCATCTTGATGCCCTTCAGTTCCTCAACCCGCTCGATACGGGTCCGGAACCATCCGGAAGTCTCCGGTGCGATGATCAGACACTTGAGGGACATGAGATCATGCTCACCGTAGATCCGGTCCTTCAACTCCTGACCGCCCCCGTAGTCCATCCATGCGGTGTACTCCAGCACTCCGGGGCCAAACGGCACGGCGCTGAAGAAAGACACAGCGGGAATCTTCCCGGCGTGGTAACCCGGTGTCGTGAAGGCGACATCCAAGGAGCCTTGCTTGACGGCATCCCACATCTCCAACACCGGCACGAGCGAGTTCGGCTCGTGGAAGCGGAGACGAATCATCCCATCCGAGATGGTATCAACCGTCTTCTCGATGTACTTGGCCGTGTCACCAAGGATCATCACTTGGCTTCCCCAGGCACTCTGCATCTTCCAGCGCACCCGTTCCAATGCTTGTGCCTGCAACGCGAGTCCCGCAACCAAGGCTGCGGTCAGTGCGACTGACACAAACGGTTTCAGCAAACGACTTGCTTTCATAATCCTCCAAATTGAGGGTTAACAATCACCGAATCATCCCCCTTGATGACTGCGGCGTTTACACTTTCGACAAATGCGGATTGACTGTCAAGACTTTTTTAAAAAATAATTTTTTACAGGTTAGCTGCAAATTTACTGAGTGCCTCCGCAAGGGGCGGTCCCACCTCCACGGGCAGCATGTGACCTGCTTCCGGGAAAATCACCTCCGTCGCATTGGGCATCCGTGCCAGCAATTCCGCCACTATTTTCGGTTCGTAAAATACGCGGTCATTTGGACCTGTCACAGCCAAGACCGGACATTGGATTTGTTCATAGGGCAGTTCCCAATCCGCTCCGGACATGTTTTGCAGCAGACTGAAAGTGCCGGTGTCGGGAGCAAGCGGAGGATACTCTGGATTAGGCACCATGCAGTCCTTGCGATTTGCTGCCAACCACTTTGGACCAAAGAGTTGGGGCGACATCACATCGCGCATCAACGCCGCACCGCCGACTTCCATGATGCGCAAGGCCATATCATTGATCCATGCCAGCCGGAGTCCGATTTTGCGGAGAGTGTTGATCAACACCAAGCCTGACACCTCGCTACCGCCCAGCATCGCTTTGGCCGCATACAAACCACCGATTGACAACCCCACTAGGACCGCTTTCGACACCTGCAAATCTGCCAGCAACCGTTGTAAATCTCCAACAATCAGTGCTTCATCGAGCGGGGTTCCGGGGGTGAATCCACTTTTCGCCTGCCCCCGGAAGTTGTACGCCAAGGTGCCAAAGCCAGCGTCACGGAGGGCAGGTCCGACCTCCACCTGCCACATGCTGGCATCCCCTGTGATTGCATTGACAAACACAAAGGTTGCGGCATCTGCACGACTCGGGGCCTCGTGTTCGTAGTAAATCTTATCTTGTGAACCAAGTTCAAGGACAGCCATCACAGTTTCTCTGCAATAATTCTAGATTGCCTTCTCACCACTGAAGGTGAATATATTTGAACGAAATTTAGCACTTCGGCCGGTTCTTAACAGCTCCGCAAGCTAATGCTTGGCGTGCGCGATGGCCAAAAACGGGCTAGACCTCCATGTCCTCAATCGCATCGTTGTAGCTGAGCCGTCCCAACACAAACCCGGCAACAGTAAGGATCACCCCCCACAATCCGCCAGTCAGGTAGGCAACCACTGCTGTCGCACCAACGGTGGCGTAGCGCACCGTGCGGTTGGTCTTGAGTTGGTGAACAAATTCTTCCATCGCGTTTTCTCAGAGCAGCGCGTCCAGCGGAGCTAGATTCGCATTTTCAATAATTCGGGCGTGCGACAAAGCACGGGGCAGGACACTGGCAATATGAAACTCCACCGTTCGGAGCTTGTTCCAGAGGAAACGGGCCTCCTCACTGGACTCCAGCAGTGCAGCAGAATCTTTGCCTTCCGTCAACGCCTGCCACTTACCCTGCGCCACTTCGGCCTGCCTCAATAAGTAAAACGCGCTCAAGACGTCGCCCATCAGTGCCAGCATGTTGCAGGCATACAGCACATAGCCCGATTTGCCCCCCTGCTCACCTAGACTCCGCAAATCGGCTACGCTGTCAAACATGAGGGAACGGTAAGTTTTCCACTCGTTGATCAGGTGTTGCAGTTCCGGAGCGCATTCGCGTTCGTCGAAATAATCCAATTCCTGAGCGAGGCTTTCCAATAATTCTCCATTGTTCACTGTGAATTTGCGCCCCACCAGATCGAGTGCCTGAATGCCGTTGGTGCCTTCGTAGATGGAGGAAATCTTTTGGTCTCGGACATTCTGTTCCAGCGGAAAGTCCTTGAGGTAGCCCACGCCGCCCAGCACCTGCTGGCCCATCACACCCACTTCAAAGCCCTGATCGGTGCTGAAACTTTTGCAGATGGGAATATGGAGGTCGAGCAGATTTTGGTAGTGCCTCCGGCTTGCTTCCGGACCATGATGCGCCCAATCCACATACCACGCCGCTGCGTAGCACAGTCCGCGCAACCCTTCGGTGACAGCCTTCATGTGCATCAGCATACGCCGCACATCCGGATGTTCCTTGATCAACGCCCTTGCTCCGGGTTCGGCATCAGCACGGGAAGACGGCCCCTGCGGACGCTCGTTCGCATAGGCCCACGCATTCTGGAGGGCCGCAGCGGCTCCTGCTAAACCTTGCAGGGCGACATAGAGACGAGCTTCGTTCATCATCTGAAACATCTGCGCCATGCCTGCGTTTTCCTCCTGCAAGAGGTAGCCGTGGCAATCCGCGTTTTCTCCGAACGAAAGCATGCAGGTGGGAGAACCGTGCAACCCCATCTTGCTTTCGATGTGGACGAGCGTAATGTCGTTGGGTGTTCCATCGGCACGAAATTTCGGGACAATGAACAAGCTGATGCCTTTGGTCCCTTCCCGTGCTCCTCCCGTGCGGGCGAGCAGTAGGTGGATGATGTTGTCCGCCATGTCGTGTTCGCCGTAAGTGATGAAGACCTTGGTGCCCTTGATCAGGTAATGCCCTGCTAGTTGTTTGCTGGCCGTGGAGGTGATTTCACCCACCGCACTCCCAGCTTGGGGTTCCGTGAGGCACATCGTCCCGCTCCACTCGCCCCGCAGCATTTTTACGCAGTAGGTCTGCTTTTGCTCCTTTGTGCCAAACGCGAGGATCAGGTTTGCCGCCCCGGTGGTCAGCACATTAGCGATGCAAAACCCCTGGTTGGCTGCAAGCTGGGTTTCACGGGCTGCAGAGGCGATCAGTTCCGGGAGTCCCTGCCCACCATAGGCGGGGTCCGCGCTGAGACTCAGCCAGCCGTCGGCTCCCATTTTGCGCCAGGCTTCCGCGTAGCCTGCTGGAGTCACCACCTTGCCGTCTTCGTTGCGGCTGCCTTCCCGGTCTCCGGATTGATTGAAGGGCGATAACACCTCCTCAGAGAAAGTCGCCGCCTCGGTGACGGTCATCTCAAAAACCTCTGCGTCAAAATCTGCAAACTGAGAAAATTCGCACAACTGCACGGACGGAAAGACGTCCTGAGTCATAAACTGGAGATCTCGGCGATCCGCTCGGTATTCAGTGCTGCTCCACATGCTTGAATTCAAAGTAAGGATTGGGGTGTTGGTTGACAAACACAATAACGCGCCTGCCCGTGGACGCAACGGTGTTTGATCCGGAATTGTAGAGAGCGGCTACTGGCAAGAGAACGGCGCGTTCCATCGTCCTCAGTCGTCCAACTTTTCAAAGATCACCGAGGCGTTAGTGCCCCCAAAGCCGAAGGAGTTCGACATGGCCGCTCGGAGCGTCCGGGAACGTCCAGTGTTCGGCGTTACATCCAAGTCGCACTCTGGGTCAAGGTTCTCGACATTGATCGTTGGTGGCACGAAATTCTCCTGTAGCGCCTTGACCGTGAAGACCGCCTCGAGCGCAGCGGAAGCTCCGAGGAGGTGTCCGGTCATGGATTTGGTGGAACTGATCGAAAGCTTGCGGGCAGCTTGCTCACCAAGGGAAAGCTTGAGAGCCTTCACCTCGTTGAGGTCGCCCGTGGGCGTGGAGGTGCCGTGCGCGTTGACATAGTCCAACCTTTCCGGAGCCAGATCAGCATCGCGCAGCGCCATTTTCATAGCCCGCGCCGGGCCTTCGGCAGAGGGAGAGGTGATATGGTGGGCATCGGAACTGAACCCGTAGCCTGTCACTTCGCAATAGATTTTCGCGCCGCGAGCCTGTGCGAATTCCAAGTCTTCCAAGATGAGGATACCCGAACCTTCCCCCATGACAAACCCGTCTCGGTCCACATCATAAGGGCGGCTCGCCTTTTCCGGCTCATCGTTGCGGGTGCTGAGAGCATGCATGGCTGCAAAGCCCCCAATCCCCAGCGGGGTGATGCTCGATTCCGCACCTCCGGAGATCATCACCTGCGCGTCTCCCCGCTCAATGATCCGGACTGACGTGCCCAGCGCATGGTTGCTGGACGCACAAGCCGACACCGTGCAGGCATTGTAACCCCGTGCCCGAAAAAGCATCGAAATATGCCCCGGAGCGAGGTTGCTCAGGGTCATCGGAATGAAAAACGGGCTAATCCGTTTTGGACCCTGTTGCATGTACACCTGCTCGTAGCGCTCAATGCAGCCCAAGCCCCCGATGCCCACTCCTAGCGAAACTCCAATCTCTTCTTCCCGCTCCGGGGTGATCTCCAGATCCGCGTCCCGCAACGCCTCCTGAGTAGCCCCAATCGAGTATTGGATGAAGAGGTCCATCTTCTTGGCCTCTTTGGGTGGAATGATGCTCGGAAGCTCAAAATCCTTGACCTCTCCGGCAATCTGTGCACGGAAAGGTTCGGGGTCGAACCGGGTGATGCGGGCAATCCCGGATCGACCATTCCGGCAAGCGTTCCACGCCACGGGCACACTGTTGCCCAGTGGACCGACACACCCTAAACCGGTAACAACGACTCGTCTGCGCATGGCTTTCCGGGGCTGTGGGCGGTTATCCTTGGGCTTCCTTGATGAAGTCCACCGCCGATTGTACTGTCGTGATCTTCTCTGCGGCATCGTCCGCGATTTCGATGCCGAACTCTTCCTCCAGAGCCATCACCAACTCGACCGTGTCCAGCGAATCGGCGTCCAGATCTTCCATAAAATTAGACTCCATGGTGATCTCGGATGCGTCTTTTCCCAACTGTTCACCTATGATCTCAATAATTTTTGCTTCAATTTCGTTCATGTTCTCCCTTTGCGTGATGGGTTGTGGTGCTTCCTTAAGGCACCCGACTGTTCTCTCAAACTCTGGGGAAATGGTCAATCCATTTGCCTCCTCAGTACATTCCTCCATTCACATGGAGGACGGTGCCGGTGATATAGGCCGCTTGCTCTGAACTCAAGAACGCGACCGCATTGGCGATGTCCTCGACCGATCCCATTCGTCCCAATGGCACCTGCTGGATGATTGTGGCCTGCTGCTCCTCGTTCAGTTTTTGGGTCATCGCGGTGTCGATGAACCCGGGGGCCACCAGATTCACTGTCACCCCTCGAACTCCCACCTCACGGGCCAGCGATTTTGTGAAACCAACCAGCGCCGCTTTGGTGGAACTGTAGTTCACCTGTCCGGGGTTTCCAGTAAAACCCACCACGGAGGACAAGCTGACCACACGCCCAAAGCGTTGCTTGACCATGGGGCGGACAACCGCACGAGTGACGTTGAAGACTCCGTTGAGGTTGATGTCCATCACCTGTGACCACTCCTCCGGCTTCATCCGCAGGAACAGGTTGTCACGGGTAATGCCGGCGTTGTTGATCAGGATGTCGATGCGCTCCCACGCTCCCACGATTTCCTTGACCATCGCATCCACAGCCTCACCATCGGTGACGTTCGTCCGGAAAGCCAGGCAACGCCGCCCCTGTGATTCGATCTCGGACTTGACCACCTCCACTTCGTCAGAGAGGTCAGTGAAGGCGATGTCCGCTCCTTGAGCGGCCAGTTGCAGAGCGATGGTTTTTCCAATCCCCCGGGCTGCTCCGGTGATCAGCGCAGTTTTGCCGTTAAAATCCATGAGCCTCTCCTAGCGAATCTTGAAGTAAATGACGGCCGCCAGCACAAACAGCCAGATAGATTTCAAATGAACGTGCCAGATCACACGGCTGTTGACCTCTTGCGGAGTCAGCAGCTTGTTCTCCTCCGGAACCGGATTGATCCCGATTTTCTTGAGCAGGAGCAGCCAGACCGACTTCACCTCCTCGTTCTCCGAATAGGTCCAGAGACGCTGGAGGTGGTGGTGATAAGGCGCCCGCAGGAAAAAGCGATACTGTTCGGCAGTCTCACGCCCCTTCCAGTGCAGCATCAGCTTAAAGAATCCACGCTGAAGGACTGTGGAAAACACGGAAAACACGAACATCCCCCCGACAATGGGCAGAAACAGTTCCGCTTTCACGAAGATGAACATTGCGGAAACCATACTCCCCAACGCCAAAGCCCCAAGATCACCCATGTGGATCAACGCCGGAGGCGCGTTAAACTTCAAAAAGGCCAGCCCCGCACTCAACACCCCTGCGGCCATTAGCGTGAGTTCCTTGACATCGTGCGACAGGAACGGGATTTTCAGCCGCGCCGCAAGGTCCACGTCACCACCGATGAACGCAACCGCTCCCACGAACAACGCGCAGGTCATCAGAGGCACCGTTGCTAGCGAATCCATGCCGTCTGTCAGATTCACAGCGTTTGCGCCACCCACAATGATGAAGAGCATGAACGGGATGAAGAGGTAGCGGGGCAAGTAAGGGTACCAGTCCTTAAGCGGGACAAACGGAACCACAAGGTGTCCGTCGATGTCAACGTAGAGGTAGAGCCCAAACACCACCACCAAGGCGATGGCGAATTCCGCGACTAGCCGATAGCGTCCGCTGATGCCATCGGCCTTGTTGCTGTAGTGCTTCCGCGCTTCCGCTCCGGCTTCCACCCGGCGGCGATGCCGAACCTTTGCTAGGTCATCGATCGCTCCAATGAGTCCGAAACTCACCAAAATCACCACCAGTGCCACCATATACTGGTTGAAGTGTCCCCACAGTATAATCGAGCAGATGATCGCCAAAATAAGCACCCCACCTCCCATGATTGGTGGAGCACCGGTGTAGGGTTTGATTCCCGAGGTCCATGGCTTGAAATCAGAGGTGATCCCGCGCTTCCGAAAGTGCCGGATGACCATCGGCATCACCCATGTGATGAGCAGGTAGGTGGTCAGAAAGGTCATTCCGCTCCGAAACAGAACGGACTTGTAGAGTTGGTAGGGCCATAGGGAATAGAGAAGCGCGGCCAGCATGACGCTATCAGTCGTTCAGGAGTTCCTGCTCCTTTGCAGAGACCAACTCGTCCACCTGACCGATGTGCCGGTTCGTCAGTTCCTGGACGTTGGCCTCGGTCACCTTCTGCTCGTCTTGGGAGATGATCTTCTCCTTCTCCATCTTCTTGAGGGTCTCGTTGCTGTCCCGCCGCACGCTACGGATCGACACCTTGTTCTCCTCCCCAATCCGCTTCACCTGCTTCACCTGCTCAAGGCGACGCTCCTCGGTCAGCGGCGGCATGGTTGCCCGAATGACATTGCCATCACTAGAAATCCCAAAGCCAAGGTTGGCTCCCTGCAAAGCACGTTCGATCTCCTTGAGCGCACTCTTCTCCCATGGGTTGATCACCAGCAGTTGCGGTTCTGGAGCTGACACGGTGGCCATTTGCGGGATGGGCGTGGGATTGCCGTAATAGTCGGCCTTGACCCCTTCCAGCAACGCAGGCGTCATGCGCCCGGCATGAATGCCGTTGAGTTCACGGCGCAGGCTGTCCAGCGCACCGTCCATCCGCTCTTCGGTGGTTTCCTCCACCTCTTCAACAATTTCGGGAAGCATGGTGTTTCAATGGATGAGTGTCCCAATCGATTCGCCGCAGACGGCTTTCAGAATGGAGTTTTTAGCATGGATATCCAGCACGATGATCGGAAGCTGGTTGTCCCGACAAAAAGCAATTGCCGTAGCATCCATCACCTTCAAGTTGCGCTCCAGCACCTCGTCGTAGCTAAGGGTCGTAAAGCGCCGGGCATCCGGATTCGTCAAGGGGTCCTTGTCATAAACGCCATCAGTCTTGGTCGCCTTGATCACCACTTCCGCGCCGATTTCCGAAGCACGCAGCACCGCAGCCGTATCTGTGGTAAAAAACGGGTTCCCTGTGCCAGCGGCAAAGATGACCACCCGCTGTTTTTCCAAGTGCCGGTCTGCCCGACGCTTGATGTAAGGTTCAGCAATCGCGTTCATCTCAATAGCGGAAAGCACCCGTGTGGGCACCCCCCGCTGCTCAATCGTCTCCTGAAGACAGAGGCTGTTGATCACCGTCGCCAGCATCCCCATGTGATCCCCGGCGACGCGACCAACGTGCCCCTCCGAGGATTTCGCGCCCCGGAAGATGTTCCCCCCGCCGACCACAACCCCAATCTCCACCCCCTGCTTGTGGATGGCGATCACGCTTTCCGCAATCTGTCGGATGGCTTCATAATCAAAACCCGCTCCCTGCAAACCGCCAAGGGTTTCGCCACTCAGCTTGAGGAGGATGCGTCGGTACTTGGGGGTCACGGGTTTCAGAACTGGAATTTGACAAAGCGCTCAAAGCTGATCCCTGTGCCCAGTGACTTGCTGGTGTCCTTGACCAGTTGACCCACGGTGATTTGGGGGTCTTTCACAAACGGCTGTGTCTCAACACAAATCTCCTTGAGGAACTTGTTCACGCGCCCGGCGATCATTTTCTCGATGATCTCCTCTGGCTTTCCGGATTCGCGGGCCTGAGCCGCCAGCAGTTCTTTTTCCTGCTCCAGCACAGCATCATCCACCTGATCGGGGCGCACAGCCTCGGATGGCGTGGCGGCAATGTGCATGGCGATGTTCCGCGCCAAAGACTGCAAGCGATCATCGTCACAGGGAGCTTCGGTTTCCAACGGAACGAGGACGCCGATCTTGCCGGTCATGTGGACGTAACTGCCCACCGTCCCGTTGGCCACCGCAACCTGCTTGGCGCCTAAGAACTGTATGTTTTCACCAAGCTCCGCCACATTCTGGGCGAGCAGTTCCTGAACCGTGTCGCCTCCGGAAGTGGTTTGACCCAACACGTTGTCATCTCGATGCGCCAAAACCTGCTGGGAGAGTTGCCCCAACAGCATCTGGAACTTCTCGTTCCGGGCTACGAAATCGGTTTCGCACGCGAGCTTGACGAGCGCGGCACTCTTCAGGTCCGCACTTGCCGCCAAGCCGACGGCTCCTTCGCTGGTTTCCCGCGAGGATTTCTTCAGCGCCTTGGCCTGTCCTTTTTTGCGCAGGAACTCCTTTGCGGCGCCCATGTCTCCATCGCACTCTACCAGCGCCTTCTTGCAATCCATCATTGCAACGCCGGTGACTTCCCGCAGTTCCTTCACTGCGGCTGCTGTAACTGCTGCCATTGATCTGGTTCTTTCTTTGCTTGATAAAAAATTAGGCGGAGGTTGCTGCGGTTTCCGTTTTGGCTTCCGCAACTTCCCCTGCCGCGCTTTCCGGAACCGGGGATTCTGCTGCACTTTCCGCTTTAGCCTCTGCTACAGGTGCCTCCGGAGGTGGAGCTTGCCCTGCTGCACTGACGACCTTCGCTTTCGGAGTCGAAGCTTCCTGCTTGCGGTTTTGCACCAACTCACTGCGTCCTTCCAAGATGGCGGTCGCAATCACTCTGGCATAGAGGGACACGGCCCGAGGAGAATCATCGTTTCCGGGAATGATACAGTCGATGCTGTTTGGGTTGCAGTTGGTGTCTGCCACAGCCACGATCGTGAGTCCCAGCTTCTGCGCTTCCTTGATCGCAAGGTGTTCCTTGTGGGCATCCAGCACGAACAGCATTGTGGGCAGCGAACGCATCGTCTTTACTCCACCCAAGGACAGTTCCAGCTTCACGCGCTTCCGCTCAACCCGCAGGGCTTCTTTCTTGATAACCCCTTCATAGCTGAAATCTTCGCCCGCCATATCCTCGTATTGTTGCAGACGGTTGATGGACTCGCGCACGGTGCTAAAGTTGGTCAGCAACCCGCCCAGCCAGCGGTAGTTCACGAAAGGACTGTTACAACGCTCGGCCTCCTCCCGGACCACGCGGCTGATCTGGGGCTTGGTGCCCACAAACAACACCGTCTGGCCCTGAGCCGAGGACTTTTTCACAAAGTCGTAAGCGTCCTTCAGCTTGCGCAGGGTTTGACGCAGGTCAATGATATGGATACCGCCCTTGGCACCGTAGATGTACGGGGCCATTGCCGGATGCCAGCGTTTGGTCTGGTGCCCAAAGTGAGCGCCAGCTTCTAGGAATTGTTTCATCGATAAGACAGCCATGAGGTCTCCTGTGAAATGGCTTGGGTGAACCCTTGGGACAAGGGGCCCGGATCAGGGAAATGTGAATCTTCGCCGCAGGCGCTCACGATCTGGTCCCGCAGATTTGAACCCTCCTTTAACGACGTGCGCATTTGCGCAGGTAAACAGACTTTTATAACCGATGGCCGAGCGATTTTCAAGCTATTTCTCTAGAGACGTGTGGGAGTGGCGTCTCGGAACCCCCGAAGAGTTGAGTCGGTTCGATACAATTTGCTTCGTGCGTCCGTGGCAATCTCAGGATTTCGACCAGATGCTTGCCCAGAAAACCATCCATGCTTGGACGGGTCGGATTTCAGGAGAACCGGCCGGCTACGCCTGCGTGCAGTTCATCCCGCCAGAGCTTGAGATTCTACGGTTTGGAGTGCTCCCGGAGTTCCGCAACCAAGGACTCGCCCGGAAAATCTTGAAGGAACTGGAATCGTGGGCGAGGAAGGTCGGAGGGGAAACCATCTTCTTGGAGGTCCACGCAACGAATCATCCGGCCAGAAGGCTGTATGCCGGAAGTGGCTTTCGGGACGTGGGAATCCGGAAGGGCTACTACACCGACCCTCCGGGAGATGCGCTGCTGCTCCAAAAAACGCTCGGCTAGGCCGCTCCAGAATCCGGCACAGACAAGGCCGTTCCGGGGGCCATTCCGAACAAGGGAGAGAGAGCCTGCCCCGTGTAGCTGTCAGGGCAGCGGGCACAATCCTCCGGAGTTCCTGAAAAGAGCAAGTGACCTCCAGCCCCCCCTCCTTCCGGTCCCAAATCAACAAGCCAATCTGCTGTCTTGATCACCTCCGGATTGTGTTCGATGACGACCACAGTGCTGCCTTCGTCCACCAGTCGATGCAACACCTTGAGCAGGCGGGCTACGTCGTCTACGTGCAATCCGGTGGTCGGCTCGTCGAGGATGTAGAGCGTCCCGCCTTTGGAACGCTTGGCGAGTTCCGCCGCGAGTTTGATGCGCTGGGCTTCGCCTCCGGAAAAGGTGTGCCCAGCCTGCCCCAGCTTCATGTAGCCCAAGCCCACGTCCTGAAGGGTCTGGAGGATGCGGCGAATGCGGGGCTGAGCTTCGAACAACTCCAACGCCTGCGTGATTTCCAACCCCAGCACATCAGCGATCGTCTGCCCTCGGTAGGTCACGGTCAGCGTCTCGCGGTTGTAGCGCTTGCCCTTGCAGGCATCGCAGGGAATCCAGACATCCGAGAGGAAGTGCATCTCGATGAGGTGATAGCCCTGCCCATCGCAAGTGGCACAGCGTCCTTCGGCAGCATTGAAGGAAAAGCGCCGTTTCGTGAAACCCCGTGCCTTGGCTTCGGGCATCATCGCAAAGACATCCCGGATCGGATCCAGCGCCTTGGAGTAGGTCGCAGGGTTCGAGCGCGGAGTGCGGCCAATCGGTTCTTGGTCAATGACCATGAGTTGCGAAACGTACTCCAGCCCCGTGATTTTCCGGTGCGCCCCAACCTCGACTCGCTTTCCGGACACCCTGCGCTCGGCGGCCCGCAAGAGCGTGTCCACCACCAGCGAGGATTTCCCGGAACCCGAAACCCCCGTCACCACTGTCAGCACACCCAGCGGGAATTCCACATCAACCTCCTTGAGGTTGTGTTGGGATGCCCCCTGAATCCGAATGGCGCGTTGCGAATTGACCGGCCTGCGCTCTTCCGGAATCAGGATTCCCTTTTTGCCACTGAGGTACTTTCCGGTAATCGAACTGCCTTTGTGTTCGACCTGCTTCGGACTCCCGGAGGCCACCACCATGCCACCGTAGTGCCCCGCCCCCGGTCCCACGTCCACTAGGTGATCTGCTTGTCGGATCACCTCAAGATCGTGTTCGACCACGATGATCGTGTTGCCCAAGTCCCGCAACCGCTTGAGGGTGCGGACGAGACGGTCCGTATCGCGGGGGTGCAGGCCGATGGTGGGTTCATCAAGAACGTACATCACACCTACCAATCCAGAGCCGATCTGCGATGCCAGCCGAATGCGCTGAGCTTCTCCGCCGGAAAGGGTGGCAGCTCGCTGATCTAGCGTGAGGTAATCCAGCCCTACACTTTCCAGAAACTCCAGCCGCGTGAGGATCTCACGCAAGGGCTGCTCGGCGATCACTTGCTCGTTGCGCGTCAACCGCCACGACTCCAGTTCTGCACGAGCCTCACACACATTAAGTCGGCAGAGCTGGCTGATGTTGAGCCCCGCGATTTTCACAGCCCGCACCACCGGCTTGAGGCGTTCGCCTCCGCAGTCCGGACACTTCGTCTCCCCGCGATAACTAGACAGTTCCCCCAAACCGTCACAGTGCGGACACGCTCCCACATGCGAGTTGAACGAGAACATCCGGGGCGTCAACTCCTCCTCCAAGAAAAAATCATCTTCCACATCGGCCGGAACTTCCGAGAGCCATTCCGTCTTTTTCTTGTCCGGAAAACGCAGTTTAAGCAAGCCATGCCCTCGACTGAAGGCAGTTTCAAACGCCTCCGCGAGCCGTTTCTGTTCCTCGGCCTCCACCCGCACCCGATCCACCACGAGGTCCACACTCGTTTTCCGGGTGAGCTTGCGCGGCTTTTTTGCCGTGTCCCACTCGTCCAACAGCACGGGCTTGCCGTTGACGAGCATCCGTACAAAGCCATCCTCCCACAAGGACGAAACCACACTCGACAGGTGATCCGGACGATCCAGTAGTAAATCCTTTGTCGAGCCGGGCAGAAAGAGCGGAGCCAGCACTTCCACGCGCTCGCCGTCGTGATGCTCGGTGACGTGCAGCACCGCCCGGGTGGGGGTGAAGTGCCGGAGCGGACGCCCGGACTTGGGTGAGTGCGGTTTGCCTATGCGGGCAAAGAGCAGGCGCAGGTAATCGTAAATCTCGGTCGTTGTGGCAACGGTGGAGCGGGGATTGCGACTCGCTCTCTTTTGGTCAATCGCAATTGCCGGAGTCAACCCTTCGATCGAATCCACTGGCGCCTTGTCCATGCGTCCGAGGAAACGACGGGCGTAGGTGGAAAGTGATTCTACATAGCGAGCCTGTCCCTCGGCAAAAAGCGTGTCGAACGCAAGGCTCGTCTTCCCGGAACCCGAAACCCCCGTGATGACCGTCAGCTTGTTCGCCGGAATGCGGACATCCACATGCCGCAGGTTGTTCTTGGACGCGCCCTTCACCACCAAATCCCGCAACGGCACTTTGGGAAGTGCACGGAATTTTGCGGACGAGTCCACGATTGTTTCCGTTGCGGAATTGGTGTGGGCGCGGGTACGCTGCCTCGTGCTACCGCCAAGTCCCTTTGGAACTTTGCCCCTCTGGAACTTTGCCCCTTCCCTCAGCACTTGGGCGAGGAACTGCCCCGTGAGTGTTTTCTGCTCAGCCAAGTGTTCTGGAGTGCCCACACCAACGACTTGGCCTCCGTGCTTTCCACCACCTGGGCCAAGTTCAATGACGTGATCCGCGACTTTGAGGACGTCAAGGTTGTGTTCGATGACCAACACCGTGTTGCCCTGCACGACCAATTCGTCGAGCGCTTTCAGCAGAACCCGGATGTCCTGAAAGTGCAGTCCGGTCGTCGGTTCATCAAAAATGTAGAACGTGTTGCCCGTGGCTTTTTTTCGTAACTCAGAGGCGAGTTTCACACGCTGCGCTTCTCCTCCGGAAAGCGTCGTGGAGGGTTGCCCAAGCCTGACGTAGCCTAGCCCCACGCTTTGCAGGGCTTGCAGGATGGGAGCGATCTTGGGCTGGCTTGAGAAGAACTCTGCCCCTTCGTCCACCGTCATCTCTAACACATCGATGATCGTCTTACGCTTGTAGCGGATTTGCAGAGTTTCGGCGTTGAAGCGTTTCCCCTGGCAGGTGTCACAGGGAATCTGCACATCCGCCAAAAACTGCATCTCGATGGTCTGCACTCCGTTGCCGTTGCAGTCCCCACAACGCCCACCCCAGACGTTGAAGGAGAAACGGCTTTTGGTGTAGCCCCGCACCTTCGCTTCCGGAACCTTTGCAAACAGGTCGCGGATGGGGTCCAACACCTTGGTGTAGGTCGCGGGGTTGCTGCGCGGGGTGCGGCCAATCGGGGCTTGGCTAATCTCGATGACGCGGTCCACATGCTCTAGTCCCGTGATGCGGTCGTGTGGTCCCGGAACCTCAACACTGTTTGGGATGAGTTTTTGGGCGATCGCCTTTTTGAGAATGCCATCGATGAGCGACGATTTCCCGGAGCCGGAAACCCCCGCCACCGCCACGAAGCAGCCCAGCGGAATCTCGACCGTCACATCTTGCAGGTTGTTGAGGCGGGCACCGTGGACGGTGAGCCTGTTTTCGCCAAGAGTCCGGTGCTGCTCCGGAAGCGCGATTTGCTCGATGCCTGCGAGGAATTTTCCGGTGACCGATTCCGGGGTGTTCCGAAGATCACTCACGCTGCCTTCAGCAGTGATGTACCCACCCTCCAACCCAGCGACTGGGCCAATGTCCACCAAGTGATCGGCAGATTCGATGGTTTCTTCGTCATGCTCGACCACCAGCACTGTGTTGCCACGATCCCGCAGTTTTTTGAGGGTGCGGATGAGCTTCTGGTTGTCGCTCTGGTGCAGGCCAATGGAGGGTTCATCCAAGACATAAAGCACCCCTTGGAGTCCGGCTCCAAGTTGTGAAGCGAGCCGGATGCGCTGGCCCTCGCCGCCAGCGAGTGATCCTGCGGAGCGGTCGAGGGTAAGGTAGCCGACCCCAACATCGTTGAGGAAGTGCAACCGGTCACGGATTTCCCGGAAAATGTCCCGGCCAATCTTCTGCTCGGTTTCGGTGGGAACGAGGTTCACGAAGAAATCGAGGGCTTCTTCGATGGACACCTCGCTGAGTTGGTCAATCGTGCGCTCGTGAAAGCGCACCGCCAAGGCCATCGCACTGAGACGTTTGCCGTGACAGTCCGGACAGATCGAGGAGTCCTGGAACTTTTCCATCGGCCCCCGCACAAAGCGATAAACGAACTCCAAAATTGGCACCACTCCGGGCCAGTGCCCCTGCTGAATCTTGCGGCGGAGTTGTCCGGGAAAGCGAAAGACATTGGACACGCCCAAGGGGGCACTGCCCTTGCCGTGCAGGATGAGGTTGCGCTGCTCTTCCGGAAGCTCACCCCACGGAGTGGACCAACTCACCTTGAGCTTGTTGCTGGCGGCCTGAAGGTGGGTGTGGTCAATGCGGGTAAAGAGGATATTGCCGCGCTCGGTACAACAAAGCAACGCCCCATCCCGCAGTGAAAGTGCGGGATCGCAGAGCTTATCCTCGACAAAGGTGTTCAGCACCCCAAGGCCGTTGCAGGTGGAACATGCCCCTTGCGGAGCGTTGAACGAGAAGAGCCGAGGCTCCATTTCTGGAAGGGCGGTCTGGCACTTCGGACACGCAAGCAGTTGGCTGAAGAGGTGATCGTGGTCGCAGTAGTTCAGCACCACCAGCCCGTTTGCGAGTTGCAGAGCTTTCTCCACGCCCTCAGTGAAACGACTCTTTTCGTCGGAGCTGAGCGTGAGGCGATCCAGCACCAACTCGATGGTGTGCTTCTCGTAACGAGCGAGGGTGATTTCCTCATCAAGCCGCCGCACCTCGCCATCAATCCGCGCCCGCACAAAGCCCTCCTTCGCCCAGCCGACCATTTCCTTGCGGTACTCGCCCTTGCGTTCGCGGACCATCGGCGCAAGCAGCAGGCAGGTTTCGCCCTCTGCGTCGGCATACGCGAAATCGGTGATCTGCTCCGGAGTTTGGGTGGTCACCGGAACTTGACACTTGGGGCAGTGCGGAGTGCCCAACCGTGCGAAGAGCAACCGGAAGTGGTCGTACACCTCCGTGATCGTGCCCACCGTGGAGCGTGGGTTGCGGTTTACCGTTTTCTGGTCAACAGAAATCGTTGGGCTGAGCCCCTCGATGTGTTCCACCTTGGGCTTGTCCATCTGCCCAAGGAACTGGCGGGCGTAGGGCGAGAGTGACTCGACAAAACGTCGCTGGCCCTCCTTGAAGATGGTGTCAAAGGCGAGGGAGGATTTCCCGGAACCGCTCACTCCCGTGAAGACGGTGAGCGCATTGCGGGGCAGGGTGAGATTGACGTCCTTGAGGTTGTGTTCGGACGCACCGACAATGACGATTTGGTCAGACGAATCCGGAGCATCCATGCGGGATCAAGCGATAGTGTCAATCTAACAGGGAAAACTCTAGGCGTACTGCTGAACCTTGCTTCCGCAGCAACGTTTGTACTTCTTGCCGCTGCCACACGGGCAGGGTTCGTTACGCCCCACCACCACAGCCTTGCGCACGGGAGCAGCTTTCTTGGACTTCTTTTTGCGGTCCGGCTCGGCTAATGCTTCCTCTCCGTGGTGAAACTCCATCTCCTGCTCCTGCTGAAGCGGCTGCATCGGCTCCGTCATCGGGTGAGCCATGGAGAGATGGTAGAAAGTGGTCACGGCCTCGTTGCTGATGCGGGCCATCAAATCCGAAAAAATTACGAACGCCTGCCGCTTGTACTCGTCGAGCGGTTTCTTCTGTGCGTAACCCACCAGCCCGATGCCCTCCCGGAGGTGGTCCATCGAAAGCAGGTGGTCCTTCCACAAGCCGTCGTTGACCCGCAGCAACACCTGCCGCTCCAAGTCGAGGAGCGTGGAGATGAAATACTGCTCGCGCTCTTCCGGCGTTCCCCCATCCGGAAGGAAATTGAGCGTCACCATCTTCCGGAAATACGCCACCTTTTGCTCATAGAGTTTCCGCACTTGCTTCGCGAGTCCTTCCAGTAACTCTTCCGGCTTCTCTGAGTGTTCCGACCAGTTCTCGACCGGAAGTTCTCCGAAGACCTGTTCGAAGGCGCGGTTGAAACCCTGGACATCCCACTGGTCCGCGTACTTCTCCTGACAGTGCTGGCCAAACAATTGCTCGATCACATCCTCGCAGAGCTCCAGCATGAGGTGCTGCACCCCATCGCCCAAGATATCGCGACGGCGGGTGTAAATGATGGAACGCTGTTTCTCCATCACATCATCGTATTCTAGGACGTGCTTGCGGATGTCGAAGTGAAAACCCTCCACCTTCTTCTGCGCGTTGCTGATTGCCTTAGTGACAAAGACGTGCTCGATAGGTTCGTCCTCCTCGATCTTGAGCTTGTCCATCAGCTTGGAGATGCGCTCTCCCCCGAAAATCCGGAGCAGGTCGTCTTCCAGCGAGAGGTAGAACTGGGAGGCGCCCGCATCGCCCTGTCGTCCGGAACGCCCCCGGAGTTGGTTGTCAATGCGACGACTGTCGTGGCGTCCAGTGCCTAAGACAAACAAACCACCCACCTTCAGAGCTTCTGGAGCTGGCTTGATGTCGGTTCCGCGCCCAGCCATGTTGGTGGCGATGGTCACGGCCTGAAATTCGCCAGCCTTGGCGATGATTTCCGCTTCGCGCTCGTGGTGCTTGGCATTGAGGACTTCGTGTGGAATGTCCGCCTGCTTGAGCAACTGGCTGATCGCCTCGGAGACCTCGATGGACACGGTGCCGACCAGCACGGGCTGTCCGTTCTCGTGGAGTTCCTTGACGTGCGTGACAATCGCCCGGTACTTCGCCTTGCCGGTTTTATAGATCACATCCGCCCGATCTTTGCGGATGAGCTGCTTGTTGGTGGGAATGACTACCACACCTAAGTTGTAAATCTTCTTGAACTCGTCCTTCTCGGTCTCGGCGGTTCCGGTCATGCCCGAGAGCTTGCTGTAGAGCCGGAAGTAGTTCTGAAAGGTGATCGTCGCCAGCGTCTGGTTTTCCTTCTCGATTTGCACACGTTCCTTTGCCTCCAGCGACTGATGTAGCCCATCGCTGAAGCGACGTCCCGGCATGAGGCGTCCGGTGAACTCGTCCACGATGATAACCTGCCCCTCCTGAACGACATAATCTACGTCGCGCTTGAAGACGTAGTGCGCCTTCAACGCCTGATTGACATGGTGAAGGATTTCCATATTCTCGTAATCAAAGAGGCTCGTTTCAAGTTTGAGGTGGCTTCCTAGCCGCGCTTCGATTTTCTCGGAGCCCTGCTCGGTGAGCGAGATGCCGCGAGAGCGCTCCTCCAGCGCATAGTCTCCATCTCGGACGACCTCGTGATCCTCGCGCATTTCCCAATCCTCAACAATTCCATGCGCTTCTTCAGCAGGCAGTTTGCCGACCTCTTCCTTGCGAATCTCACGGCTGAGGCCGTGGACCATGCCATTGATCTGGTAGTAGAGATCAATGCTGCCCTCGCTGGGACCACTGATGATGAGCGGAGTCCGGGCTTCATCCACAAGGATACTGTCCACTTCGTCCACGACCGCAAAGTTGAACTCGCGCTGTACATAGTCTCCGAGCGAGAATTTCATGTTGTCGCGGAGGTAGTCGAAACCAAACTCGTTGTTCGTGCCATAGGCGATGTCACAGCCATACGCCTCACGGCGCTGTCCATCCACCATACCGTGCTGGATGAGGCCCACATTGAGACCGAGGAATTCGTAAATCTGCCCCATCCATTGGCTGTCGCGTTTGGCGAGGTAGTCGTTTGGAGTGATGATGTGGACCCCACGTCCGGCAAGGGTGTTGAGGTAAACCGGACAAGTGGAGGCCAGCGTTTTGCCCTCGCCAGTGGCCATTTCCGCGATGCTGCCTTCGTGCAGAGCCATGCCGCCCATCAACTGCACATCGTAATGCCGTTCGCCGATTTTCCGACGCGCCGCTTCACGAACGAGGGCAAAGGCTTCCGGCAGGACACTATCCAGCTCCTCACCGCCCTCGACCCGCTGTTTGAACTCTGCGGTCTTACTTGGAAACTCCTCGTCCGGGAGTGCCTCCATCTGCGGTTCCAGCATATTAATTTTCAAAACTACCTTGTGGTAGCGCTTGAGGATCCGTTCGTTTTCGTTCCCGAATAGCTTGGTGATCTTCTTCAGCATTGAGCCTTGTCTGGTGCAATCTGGAGGTGGGCGGGAGGTTGCTCCGGAAGGGGGCGGAAGTCCCGGACTCACCGCGAAATGATGGGCTGGCGCAGCCTTGAGTGGTTCTAGGAAATTTTAGCAGACCACCGGGATGAGTCAAGCCGTGCCACAGTTTGCCTCTCAGCCCGAGACAGGGCTTTCACCGAGGCTGACACTTCGCGGGTTTGATTCCGGATATACTGTTCGGCCTCGCACAGAAAGGCGTGAATCTCCACCGCCAACGCCTCCGGAATGCCCGGTGCTTCCGCGATCTCGGCCACTGAGGCCGACTGTAGCCGCTTGAGACTGCCAAAATGCCGTAGCAGCCCACGCTTGCGCTGTGGCCCCACTCCGGGGATCTCGTCAATGAGCGAGCGCAGGTTCTGCTTGCGCTTGAGGGCACGCTGAAACTCGATAGCAAAACGATGGGTCTCATCCCGGATGTTCTGGAGAAAGTGGAGGACGACTGAATTCCGAGGCAGCCGAATTTCGTTCTTTTGATTGGGACGTACCACATATTCGAAATCCTCGTTGTGCTTGCGGCGGATCCGGCCCCGGCGTTCGCTTCGACCTTTTGCCAACCCCAGTAGTTCCACCTCCCCGCTGTGGATGCCGAGCCTTTGCAAAACGGCGGCGGCGGCGTTGACTTGCCCCTTGCCCCCGTCAATGAGGATCAAATCCGGGAGCGGCATTTCTCCACTGGCGACTCGTTTGTAACGCCTAGCCAGCACTTCCTCCATGCTGGCAAAATCATCTCCATCCGAAACGCTCCGGATCCGGTATTTGCGGTAGCCTTCCTTGCAGGGGCGGTTCTGCTTCCAGCACACCATCGAGGCGACTGTCATCGTTCCGGAAAGGTGGGAAATGTCGAAAGCCTCCACCATTTCCGGAAGCTTGCGCAAGCGCAGGAAGCGCTGGACCTGCTCCAGCACGTTGCTTTCCCGATCAAGGCGTCCGCGCTGCTCCGTGAGGTTGAATTTAGCGTTGTTGAACGCCATCGTCACCAACTCGTGCTTGCGACCTTTTTTTGGGACGGAAACGTACACCCGCCGCTCGGCCCGCTTATTGAGAGCTTCCGCCAGTGCCTCCTGATCGGAGTATGAAAACGGCAGCAGGATTTCGCGGGGGATGTGCGCGGATTCGCCCGTGTAAAGTCGGTTGAGAACAAGTCCAAGCAGGTTGTCTTCCGACGCTTCACTGCTTCCGGATTCGTAGAAGAAGTCGCTCCCCAGCAAACGGCCATTACGAATGAACAACACCTGAACGACAGAACTTTCGCCCTCGCGGTAGAGGTTCAGCACATCCTGATCCTCGCCCTTGGTGCTAAGAACCATCTGCCGCTCAAAGACGCGCTTGAGTGATTGAATCTGATCCCGGATGGCCGCCGCTCGTTCAAACTCCAAACGCTCAGAGGCCTCCTGCATATCGGTTTCAAAATCACCCATCAACTCCTTGTCCCGTCCCCGTAGAAACATCCGGACGTGGTTCACAACCTGCTGGTATTCGCTGACCTCAACGGTTCCCCGACAGGGAGCGATGCAACGACGCAACTGGTAATTGAGGCAGGGGCGATAGGCTTTGGTGCCGTCCAGCACCATCTTGCTGGTCCGCAATGGAAAGTAGCGGCTCACCACTCGCAGCACCTGCCGTGCGTCCTTGACTGAAGGATACGGACCGTAATACTCGGCTTTGGGATCGTGCTTCTCACGCACCAGAAACAGGCGCGGGTATCTCTCGTTGACTGTGAGCTTGCAGAAAGGATAGGACTTGTCGTCCTTGAGCAGGACATTGTAGCGCGGACGGTGGCTCTTGATGAGTTGCTCCTCCAGAATCAGTGCTTCCGCTTCCGTGTCCGTGATGATCAGAGTGACATCATGAACCAGCGAGACCATAATCTGGATGCGTAGGGTGTGGTTCGCAGAGGGCTGGAAGTAAGAGCGAACCCGCTGGCGAAGGGACTTGGCCTTGCCAATGTAGAGGATGTCGCCCACAACACTCCGGAACTGGTAAACCCCCGGAGCGTCAGGCAAGTGCTGGAGTTTTTCACGGATGGGGGCGTCGCCCCACGATACCTTTCCGGATTCTTGAACTTGCTTGGTCAAGCTCTGCTCCCTGTTGTGGAAATCCGTACGTGGTTTGAGGCATTGTTACTCCTCAAAAGGAGCAGATGACCTACGAAGCGAAGAAATCACTTTGTCAGCAAATCTTCAAAGGTTTCCGGCACTTTATCTGTAAAATCAGCCATTGACCCGTAGCGGCCAATGTCCATCTTGAGGCTGCCCATCAGGATCACGCTGGGGGTACCAGTCACGCCATACGCATTGGATTTCTGGATGCCTGCCTGAATGGCTTCGTTGACCCACGGTTTGTTTTTTTCTTGCGAGTACACAGCCCCCAAGCCAAGCGAGCGAGCCAAATAGTTGCAGATGCCCGCATCAAAGACCTCAACCCCGTGGACGAAACGGGCATCAAACAGGGCTGTCCGAACCAAGTCCCCCTTGCCGACTGATTGGGCAACATAGTAGAGCCGCAGGGGTGAATCGTCCTGTCCTCGGAAGGTGATCGGAATATCTACGAACTCTACGCGGTCTCCCCATTGTTTCCGCAATTCTTCAGAGGCCTTGCGCAAATTGTTGCAATGGGCGCAGCCAAAGTTGATGATCTCCTCATAGATCACCTTTTGCACACTATGGGATTCAGGCTTGGTGCCCACCAAGGAGTAGTGGCCGCGAATCTTAGCGGCAAACAAGGGAGTGGAAAGCAGGAGCAATCCTGCACTGAGAGCCATCCATCGCATCTGTGAACTCGGTTCGGGTTGATAAGTGGCTGATTTACGCTAGCTGTTTTCCGGAGAGTTGCCAGTCATTCCTGCGAAACCCAAGTCTCCGTGGAGGAATTGCAGGATCGCCGCAACGCCCAACACCGCCGTTTCCGTGCGCAGAACCCTTGGCCCCAAGGCCACCTCACAAAAACTTCGGCTCCGTGCCCATGCGACCTCATCTGGATGCAGCCCGCCTTCCGGACCAATCAACACCTGATGGGTTGGTACCATCAGGCTCCCACCTTGGGTCAGCAAGCCCCGTTGAGCTTCCGGAGTCAGCACCCAGCGCTGTGTCGGAGTTGCGGTTTTCTCAACGGCATCTTCCAGCCGCTCCCGCCATTGCAGTTGCGGAGGAAACTGTCGTCCGGACTGCTTGCACGCCTCCTCAGTGATCCGCTGCCAGCGCTGAAGCCGATTCTTCGTGGAATCCGTGTGTTTCGGAGAGAACTTTCCGGGAAACAAAGTGAGGCGAGAGACTCCCAACTCGGTGCTTTTTTGCAGCACGAAATCAAGGGCCTTTTCTTTGGGAAGGGCAACCAGCAGTTCCAAAACCAAGGGAGACAGCGGTGGCACTGGAAGCTTCGACTCCACCCGGAACCTCACAGAGCGGCGCTCCACACTACTAACGACCACGGCCTGAAACCGTGCCCCTGTGGAATCCTGAACCTCGATCCGCTCTTCCGGTCGCAGTCTGCGGGACTGTTTGGCGTGCTGAGCTTCCGGACCAATCAGCGTTGCACTTTCTCCGCTTCCCAGCTTTTTATTGTAGCGAAAATAGGGCATGGGAAAAAGCCCCCCCGGAGCAGCGAAGCAAGTCAGGAGTACTGGAAAATGAGCTGGTCCTCTTTGAGATCAATAGTCACCTCTCCGCCATCGGTGAGCTTGCCAAAGAGCACCTCGTCAGCAAGAACAGTCTCGATTTCCTGCTGGATGAGACGGGCCATCGGGCGGGCTCCAAACAGCGGATCATAGCCTTTCTTCGCCAGCCAGTTCTTGACTTCGTCCGAGACGCCAATGATCACCTTCCGCGCCTGAAGCCGAACCTCCAATGCCACAATGAGTTTGTCCACCACCATCCGCACCACCGGTTCCGGGAGTTGCGAGAAGGTGATGATCGAGTCGAGTCGGTTACGGAACTCTGGGTTGAAGGTGCGCTCGACCGCCTGCTTTGACGGCGACTTGGGGGTGCTGCTACCGAAGCCGATCACCGAAGAGGCCATCTCCTTAGCACCGATGTTTGAGGTCATGATGAGCACCACGTTCCGGAAATCAGCCTCACGTCCGTTATTGTCCGTGAGGGTGGCGTGGTCCATCACCTGAAGCAGGATATTGAAAATGTCCGGATGCGCCTTTTCAATCTCATCCAGCAACACGACGCAGTGGGGGTTCTTGCGGATCGAGTCGGTGAGCAAGCCCCCCTGATCGAAGCCGACATAACCCGGAGGCGCCCCAATCAACCGGGAAACCGTGTGCTTCTCCATGTACTCGGACATGTCGAAGCGGACGAAGTGGATGCCCATGATCTGGGCAAGCTGCTTGGCCAGTTCAGTTTTTCCAACCCCCGTTGGCCCCGTGAAAAGGAAAGAGCCGATGGGCTTGTCTGGATCACGCAATCCGGCACGGGAGCGCTTGACCGCTTTTGCAAGAATCTCGATCGCGGAATCCTGCCCGAAGACCTGCATCTTCAACTCCTTCTCCAAACCTCGGAGCTTGTCCTTGTCCGTGCTGGTCATGCGCTCGAGCGGGATACGGGCGATGCTGGAAACCACGCGCTCGATGTCCTGTGGGTTCACGGTTTTGCGCTTCACGCCCGGACGCAACCGCACCATCGAACCGGCTTCGTCAATCACGTCAATGGCCTTGTCGGGAAGGAAACGATCGTTGATGTGCTTGGCAGCAAGGTCCGCTGCTGCGCGCAAGGCCGGGGTCGTGTAACGGAGTTGATGGTGCTGCTCGTAGTAACCCCGGAGCCCCTTCAGAATTTGGAAGGTTTCCTCTGTGGACGGCTCAGTGATGTCAATTTTCTGGAAGCGTCGGGACAGTGCCCGATCCTTCTCAAAAATCTTCTTGTACTCCTCATAGGTGGTGGAACCGATGCAGCGGATTTCTCCTTGTGCCAGCGCCGGCTTGAGAAGGTTCGACACATCCATCGAACCACCGCTCGTTGCGCCTGCGCCAATGATCGTGTGGATTTCGTCAATGAAGAGGATCGAACCCTCATGCTGTAGGAGCGCCTTCAGCACAGATTTGATGCGCTGCTCGAAATCCCCTCGAAACTTTGTCCCGGCAAGTAGGGCACCGATGTCGAGCGAGAAAACCTCGACCCCCTCCAGCACATCCGGCACCTCAGCAAGATGAATCTTGAGGGCAAGCCCTTCCGCAATCGCGGTCTTCCCGACTCCTGGATCTCCAACGTAGATCGGGTTGTTCTTGCGGCGGCGGCAAAGGATCTGGACCGTGCGGTCGAGTTCGTGCTGGCGGCCGATCAGCGGATCGAGTTTCTTGTCCTCGGCGAGTTTTGTGAGGTTGACCGTGTAGAGTTTGAGGGGGTCTTGCTCTTTCCGACTAGAGGGGACTTCCTCTTCGTCAGAGCCGTCATAGTTGAGCCCCTCCTCCTCCTCCTCTTCAACCGGCACCTTGGCAATCCCGTGGGAGATGAAGTTGAGCAAATCGAGGCGTGTGATGCCCTCCTTCTGTAAGAAGTAGGAGGCGTAGGATTGCGATTCCCGGTGGATCGCCACCAGAATGTCGCCCACGTCCGCCGAGGATTTGCCCGAGCTGTTGACGTGCATGATCGCCAAGTGCAACACCCGCTGAACCGCCCGTGTCTGTTGTGGGGATGAGTTTTCTTCCTGGATGGTTTCCTGCTGGGAGAAGAACTCTTCAAGATCGGACTTGATGCGGTCCACGTTGCCGCCGCAGCTTTGGATGATGCGGACTCCGGCGTCGTGGTGCAGGAGGGCGTAGAGAATATGCTCCACGCAAAGGTATTCGTGCCGACGTTCTTTGGCCTCGTTCTGGGCCGCCATCAGGCACATTTCCAAATCTCGGGTAAACATAGGGGTGTCTCAGGCTTCTTCCATGCTGGATTTGAGGGGAAACTCATACTGTTCAGCGAGGTCATGCACAGCGGACACCTTGGTTTCGGCGATCTCGAAGGAATACACCCCGCAGACGCCGATACCGTTTTCGTGAACCCGGAGCATGATCTGAGTCGCCTCTGAAGGACTTTTATGGAACACGGACTGGAGCACATACACGACGAACTCCATAGTGGTGTAATCATCGTTGTGCAGCAAGACCTTGTACTGGACCGGAGCCTTGAGCTTCTTCCGGGTCTTGGTGACAACCTGCTCTTCCGTCTGTTCTTCCGTTTTGATCTCACTCACGTGGAACTCTCCTTGCGCTACTTTTCCCGATAGGATTCTGAGTCAATTAAGCAAGCTCTGGAAGCTTTAGGCAATCGCCCGTGCAAGTCAACGCAATTTCTACGCAAACGCCTTTCGCTCCCGAACTTCCTGCTGGAGCGAGGGATCCTTGAGGTAAACCCGGCTGTTTGGAGGTACACTGTGAGTGAGCCAGATGTTCCCGCCGATGATTGACCCCGCACCAATCACGGTGTCACCGCCAAGGATCGTCGCTCCAGAGTAGATGATGACGTTGTCCTCAATGGTTGGGTGGCGCTTGTCCAGCGGATGCCCCTTGTGCTTGACCGGGCTAAGCGCTCCAAGCGTGATCCCCTGATACATCCGCACATTGTCTCCGATGGTGGTGGTCGCTCCAATCACAACCGCCGTACCGTGATCCAGCATGATGCCTTGGCCCAGCCGGGCGTTCGGATGGATGTCGATGCCAAAGCGGGAATGCACATGCTCCGTCATGATCCTTGGGATGAGCGGCACCCCATGATTGTGTAGAAAGTGAGCGATGCGGTAAACGCTCAGTGCTTGCAACCCCGGATAGGCCAAAACGATCTCGCGCTTGCTCGTGGCTGCCGGATCTCCTGCGAAAATTGCATCAACATCCTCCGCCAGAATTCCGCGCAGTTCCGGAAGGTACTCCAGAAACTCAAAGACGATCCCCTCCACTTGATCCCGGAAATCCTCCCGCTGATGGCAGTCTTCCCCGCCTTGGGAATACTCCCAGCACAACACCTCTTCAATGTACTCCTGAAGTTGCTCGAAGACCGTGGCGGTCCTTTGCCCCATCGCATAGGGAAGGTTCAGAGAGTCGAAGTGCTCCTGGCGAATCAGACCGGGAAACAGCAGCACTTGGATGCCTTCGACCAACCGCACGATATTCTCTTTGCTCGGCAAAGGAGTTGTTCCAATCCGCTCGATTTCCGGATACTTTCCGTATGAAGCCAACAGTCCATCAACCGCATTTTTCAGGCGCTGCTTCCGGTGTTCTTCCGACTCGTCCTGCAAAGTGACCGGACTGAGTTGGCTGTTATCAGCAAATGCTGATACTATTTCAAGGTTCTCATCATTCGGTGCCATCATGAATTCTTACAAGTTTGAGTTCGCTCAGTTTCTCATCCGGGAGCAAGCCCTGCAGTTCGGTCAGTTCACGCTCAAGAGTGGCCGGGTCTCTCCGTATTTCTTCAACTCCGCACGGTTCAACACCGGACGCGCTCTTCGGGAATTGGGCGAGTTTTATGCCCGCGCCATTGCCGACCACCTGCCGGGATGCACTTCTGTTTTCGGCCCGGCCTACAAGGGCATTCCCCTCTGCATCGCCACCGCGCAGGCACTGGAAATCTTCTCTAATCAAACTATCGGATATTTCTTTAACCGAAAAGAGAAAAAAAGCCACGGCGACGCCGGACGGCTGGTGGGACGCACTCCCACGCCGGAGGATCGGATCGTCATGGTGGACGATGTGATCACCGACGGCCTCACCAAACTGGAGGCGGTCGTCATGGTCCGGGAAACCTGTGGGGTCGAGTTCGCAGGCATCGTTGTTGCCGTGGACCGCATGGAGCGCAACCAATCCGGACAAGACGCTCTGCTGAGCTTGGAAGAGCGCGTGGGAGTTCCGGTGCGGGCGCTCATCAACATCCGGGAGGTTTGCGAATTGCTCACTGATGTCGAGGTTGACAGTGCGGTGGTGCTGGATGTGACCAAGCGGGAACAGATCGAAACGTACCTGCGCCAGCACGGCGCTCAGGACCGCTGACTCGCTCCACCATGCAAAAAGCCACTGCCAGTGATCGAGCACTCCGACGCGCTCGCATTTCTTGGGAACAATCTCAGGAAGACCTCCGCATCGCCAAGTCCCGCATCCGTGACTCTCCGGAAGTGAGCTGCCTGCAATCCACGCAAGCCGCCATTAACGCCTTGGGGTCTGTACTTGAGGCGCAGGGGCATTTTCAGCTTCCTGCGTTTTCATCCGTTGAAATGCTGGATGCCTGCGTTTCGATTGTTGCAGACTTGGAGTCGATCCGCTCCCAGTGTTATGTCCTCGACAGCATGCTGGAGCGCGACATGTTGGGCAAAGCCCGTCAGAAAAACGTGCGCTTCACTCCGGCGTTTGCCAAAACCTGTCAGCGCGCCGCCGAGAGCATTCTTAGCGAAATCCGGAAGTTCTGGAGCCAAATCCCAACCCCGCGCACCACCTCATGACACTGGCGGACTCGGGGTCGCTGGAGCAGATTCGTTCACGCCTCTGCAATCTCAACCTTCCCCTCAACTCCAAGGTTAAAAAGCGAGCCTCCGTGCTGATTCCGTTGCGTCAGATCGATGGTGAGTTACACCTACTCTTCACCCAACGAGCCTCCCATCTGAACTCACACTCCGGACAGGTCTCCTTTCCCGGAGGCAAGCAGGATCCCCAAGATCGCTCTGCGCTTGAAACCGTACTTCGGGAGTGCGAAGAGGAAATCGGACTCGCTCCCGAACAAGTGGAATGCCTTGGCCAGATTGACCAGATTATTTCGCTCTACCACTATCTGGTCACACCTTTTGTTGCGATCATCGCTTCGGATTTTATTTCTCGTCCCAACTCGGATGAGATCGACGCGGTTTTTGAGGTACCGCTTTCGTTTTTCCTCAACCCAACCCATCACACCTCCGAGGAAATTTCTTACGAGTATCCCAGACTTTCTCACCATTTTCTCTTCGGTAATTACGACATCTGGGGATTGACCGCCAAATTGGTGATTCGCTTTTTGGAGCTCGGCATCGGATATGTTCCCGAATATCCGATTCATCATCACAAGGGTCCGAACTGGCTCCGGCTGGCCCAACGGTTCACCGGACAACCCCACAAGCCGTCTCAGTAATATTCCGCGACTTGAAACAACGGAAGGTAGATGGAGAGCAGGAAAACCAGCACCCCGGAGGCAATCAGGAGCATCAGTGCTGGTTCCAAATAGGCGTTGAAGCGTCCCAAGGTGCGTTCCACCTCAATCCGACAATTCTCCGAAACATGAGTGAAGGCTCCGGCCAAATCCCCGGTTGCCTCACCCGCGCTCACTGCGTTGGAGAATCTTGGCCCCAGTCCGGCAACTTGCTGGTATGATTTACCCAAGCCTTCTCCGTGTTCGACCCGCTCCCGCAGTCTTGCAAGCTCGGACGAGCGAAAATCCATCAGCATCGGCTCCATCAGTTGCAGGCACAGGGTCAACGGCATCCCCGAATGCAGGCCGGACGACATGGTTCGCGCATACATCATCATCTGAATCTCTCTTCGCAGTTCCCGGACTCCGGGAACCTGCGCCCAAAGGTTTCCCCATTTTCCATAGTGCCGGAGTCCCAGCCCACCAAGTCCGAGCAGAAGGACTGCGGCGAACCAGCCTTCCGGACTACCTCGCAACAACTCGCTCAGGGCAACCATCACTTGCGTTGGCCAAAACAACTGATCCCCGGCAACTGCGTACAAGCGACTAAACATGGGGATAACGTACAGCAGCATGCCAACAGCCAAGAGTACAAACACCCCCAACACCGTCAGTGGATACAGCAACAACCGTCGCTGATCCCGTGAAAATTTTTGGCGGAGCTGCAACAGTTCACACAATTCATCGATGCTTTCTGCCAGCCGATCCGAGGATTCTGCCGCCACCAAAGTCCGGGTGACCATGCCCGGAATCACCTTTGTGTTCGCCAGCGCATTCCCGAACGATTCTCCTTTGAGAAGCTGGTCACGAACCACACAGAGGTGGTATTTGAGATTGTATGGTTTGAAGTGCTGGATCGCCTCGTTGAGGCTGAGGTGGAGATTAATCCCGGAACCGAGCAAGCGGCCTAGAAAACTCAGCACGGCGTGGAGTATTTCCTCACCAAGATTTTGCTGAACCGCATAATCCGAGAGTCTGCGGAGCGAAATCCTGAACTTGCCCTGTCGGTTTAATTCGGCGGTGACCGCAACCGCAGAGTGTCCTCCGATCGCCCCGGTTTCCTGAATGCCCTGCTCGCCGATGCCCGTCCACAAAAACCGAGACACCGTCTGGACTCAGGACTGTGGCACGCGGTTGGACTCGCGTTTGCGCCAAACCAACTTGAGGGGAACTCCGGCAAAGCCGAAATGGCTCCGGAGCTGCCGACTGAGGTAGCGCTCGTAAGCGCGGTTGGTCTTGTCCAGATTGTTGGTCATCAGCACAAAAGTAGGGGGCGCCACCTGAACCTGGCTTCCGAAATAGATTTTGGTGGGGCGTCCGCCTTTCGCAGGGGGTGGATGCTGGGACACCACCATTTCAAGAATAGCATTCAAATCAGAGGTTTGCACACGGCGATTGTATTGCTCGTAAACCTCCAATACCTTCTCAAAAATCTGCCCGGTGCGCTGATTGGTTAAGGCACTGACAAAAATAATGGGCGCAAAGTTAATAAAGTAAAGCTGCTCGTACACGCGCTCTCGGACTTGCTCAAGCGTGGCGCTGTGCTTCTCAACCAAATCCCACTTGTTCATCACGATCACCAGCGCACGCTGGCGGTCGTTTGCATAACCAGCAACTCGCATGACTTGCTCAGTCACGCCTTCCAGTGCGTCCACTACAAGCAGCACCACTTCCGACCGCTCAATCGCCTTCAGCGCCGAAACAATGCTATAGGTCTCCAGCTTCTGGCTGACCTTAGCCTTGCGCCGGATGCCCGCCGTGTCCACCAGCACAAAATCCTGTCCGTGGTAGCGACAAATGCTGTCCACAGAGTCCCGAGTGGTACCCGCTACCGAATCTACGATCATCCGGTTTGCATGCATCAGTGAGTTCACCAATGAGGACTTTCCGGCGTTAGGCTTTCCAACCACGGCAACCCGGATTCCTCTGGACTCGTCCTTCTGCTTGCGCGGATCAAGGTTCACCCGCAGATGAACGACATTCAGCAGTTCCGTGATCCCATTGTTCTGTTGTGCAGAAACGGGATAAACCTCCTCGACGCCAAGCTGGTAGAACTCCGAGGACTGATCCGAAAGCCGTTGGTTGTCGGCCTTGCTGGCAACCACATACAACGGCTTGCTTGACCTTGAAAGAATCCGGTAAACTTCCTCATCTGAGGAAATCCACCCTTCCTGCGTGTCCACCATGAACAGCACGGCATCAGCTTCTTCCACCGCCAGTTGCGCCTGTTGACGCATTTGTGGAAGGAGATTTTCCTTGGATTCCGGCTCAAACCCCCCAGTGTCAATGGCCAGAAACTCGTAATTGTTGTAGCTCGCTGTCCCGTAGTTCCGGTCCCGCGTCACTCCGGGAATGTCATCCACAATCGCCCGGCGTCGGCCCACCAAGCGGTTGAACAGCGTGGATTTGCCAACGTTGGGGCGTCCAACGATGGCGAGAACAGGCAGGTTTTCAGACATCAAACGTCCAGATTCTTGACCCGCAGCGCGTTCTCCTCAATGAACTGCCGCCGTGGTTCCACTTGGTCCCCCATCAGAACGGTGAACATTCCGTCAGTTTCCACCAAATCCTCAATTTGCACCTGTTTGAGCGTGCGATGCTCCGGATCAAGGGTGGTCTCCCAAAGCTGATCGGGGTTCATCTCTCCCAGCCCTTTGTAGCGCTGGATGTAGAGACCCTTCTTGCCAAACTCCAGTAGAAAGCTCTTGATCTGCCGCCATTCCTGAAACTCGGTGCGCCTGCCCGATTGCAGTTCCTCGACCTGCACGGGCGCTTGCCCCAACCGCTCATCAAGAAACCCGTAAAGCTCCCGAAGCCTTTCGTAATCAGCGACATGCAGATTGCGCAACAATCCTAAGGTGAGTTCCAACACCAACTCCCCGGACACGATCCGCAACACCCCACCTGATTGCTCGGCATCAACCTCGATCAACAACTCTGGGTGCTGTGGCCGCAAGCCCTCCAACTTCCTGAGAATCCCTTCCACTCCATTGGTTTCCTCCAGTTCAATCCCACTGCCCAACATCATGCCAAGGAGTTGGTCCAATTCTGGGTTGAGTCCCATCCGATTCCGCAGTTCCGTGTACTGCCGCAGAATATCGTTCAATTCCTGCAACCCGGTTCCGGAGTACACTCGCCCATCAGCCGCAATGAGTTGGACCTTGGTTTGAGCAAAGCCAAGTAACCGCTCGTTTAACGAACGCTCATCCCGAACATAGAATTCCTCCTTGCCGCGCTTCGCCTTGTAGAGCGGTGGCTGGGCAATATAGAGGTGCCCGCGCTCAATGATCGAGGGCATTTGGCGGTAAAAGAACGTCAGGATGAGTGTGAGGATGTGGCTACCATCAACATCTGCATCTGCCATAACAATGATCTTGTGGTAGCGGAGTTTTTCGACATCGAAATTTTCCCTGCCGAATCCTGCACCCAGTGCGGTGATGATCGTCCTGATTTCATTGTTGCTGAGCATCTTGTCGTCCCGTGCTTTCTCGACATTCAGGATTTTACCGCGCAAAGGCAAAATCGCCTGATTACGACGCTCACGTCCTTGCTTAGCCGATCCTCCTGCAGAGTCTCCCTCGACCAAGAACAGTTCGCTGAGGACCGGATCAGACTCTTGGCAGTCCGCCAGTTTTCCTGGCAAAGCACTTATTTCCAGCGCGTTCTTCCGGCGAGTCAGGTCCCGAGCTTTGCGAGCAGCCAACCGGGCATGTTGTGCGTCAACAGCCTTGGCAATGATTCGTTTTGCCACAGCAGGGTTCTCTTCCAAGAATGCCGACAAACGATCTGAAACCATCGACTCCACCTTGCCGCGTACTTCCGTGTTGGTGAGCTTGATTTTTTTCTGCGACTCAAACTGCGGATTGACGATGCGAACGCTGATGACGGCAATCAACCCCTCCCGGACATCCTCGCCACTCAGGTTTTCCTTGGAGGCACTTCCGTTTCCGTTTGTCACCAAGTAGTTGTTCAGAGTTCGAGTGAGGGCCGTCCGGAACCCCGTCAAGTGGGTTCCTCCCTCAATAGTGTTGATGTTGTTGACAAATGCGAAGATCTGGTCCGAGTAGGAATCGTTGTACTGGAACGCGACCTCGACTTCCAAGCCCTCCTCCATCCCCCCCCCGGCAATGGAGACCGGCGGGTCGTGAAGCGCCGTCTTATTCTGGCCCAGATGTTCGACAAAGGAAACGATGCCTCCCTCATAGTGAAACTCCTGTCGCCGGTCCGTGCGGTGATCGTGAATTTTGATCAGGACTCCTCGGTTCAGGAAGGCCAGCTCCCGCAAGCGCTGGGCCAGCAATTCATAGGTGAACTCAACCTCTTCGAAAATCGTGTCGTCGGGCCAAAAGCGTGTCCGCGTCCCAGTAGCTTGACTACTCCGGATCTGATTGAGAGGGGAAACCACTTTCCCTTTCCGATATTCCTGACGCCACAAGAACCCTTCACGGTCAACCTCAACGATCAGGTGGTTGGAGAGCGCGTTGACCACCGAGGCTCCAACGCCGTTCAACCCTCCGGAAACCTTGTAGTTGCTGTTGTCGAACTTTCCTCCAGCGTGGAGGCGCGTCATGATCACTTCCAGAGCCGAAACCCCTTCGTCCTCATGGAGTCCCACCGGAATGCCACGTCCGTTGTCGTGGACCGTCACACTGTTGTCGTGATTCAGGTCCACGCTAATCTCAGTGCAGTAGCCCACCAGTGCCTCGTCCACACTGTTGTCCACAATCTCAAAGACCAAGTGGTGCAAGGCCGCTGCATCCTTCCCACCGATGTACATGCCCGGTCGGAGCCGGACGGCCTCAAGCCCCTTCAGAACGGTGATGTTTGATTCATTGTAGTTCGTTGCTGCCACTACCTCTGCCATTGAAACTCCTTTTCTTAGTCTAAAAAATGCAATGCAATCTTTGAATCCGTATCACTCCACAATCCGTCCTTGAATAATCTGGATTTTCTCGCCATGAACCGCTCCTCCTTGAGGAAGGGTTGTCGAAGTAATAAAAACTTGGTTCTCCATTTTTTCAAGCGTTGAAATTGTATGGTTGACTATCCTTTGATCCAACTCTGAAAACAAGTCATCCAAAATGATGACCGGATGGTTCCCCGTCTTCTTTATTAATACCGAATTTATACACAATTTTAAAGACAAATATGTGATGCGATACTCTCCTTGAGAAAAGAACTCCCGATCTCTTCTCTCACCAAGTTGCATCCGGTAGTCATCTCGGTGAGGACCAACCAGCGCATGGCCGTATTGTCGTTCCCTCTCAAGGGAACTCTCAATTTCATGAAGAACCGAACCCTCTCCTTTATCCCAGCTACGGAGAGCAGGTTCGTACTGCAATTCAAGAGCATCCTCTCGCCCTGTCAATTCCTGAAAAACCGAGGAGAGTGTTTCGTTGACTTGTGCAACAAATTTCTGTCGTTTTTTTGTGATGCTGACTCCATAACGAGCGAGCAGTTCGTTCCACGGTTTTATTTCCGCTTCAAGCTGCTGTTTTTTTAGTAGAATATTTTTCTGACCCAGCACCTCCTTGTAGCTCTGCAAATCGGCAAGATGGGTTGAATCAAGCAATGAAAGGGTTCGGTTAAAAAAACGGCGGCGTTCCTGAGGTTGATTCCGGAACAAGCTCACACCTTCTGGAGCGAAGGCGAGCGAGGCAAAGGACAACATATATTCGGAAGTCCGCTGGAGCACCTTGTGGTCCAAGAGGACGCGCCGACCTTTCTCGTTGACCGTGATATCGATTTTGTGAAGGACGGAGTTCCGTTCAACTTCGCCTACAAGACGGGTTGCACAACTCCCGGTGTTGAGCAGGATGGTGGTTTTGCGTGTCCGGAAGGATTCGAGGTTGCAGAGATAGTGGATCGCCTCAACCAGATTGGTTTTTCCTTGGCCGTTGCTCCCGATGATCCAATTGCAGGAGGGCGAGAACTTGGCGGAAAGTGTCTTGTAGTTTCGAAATCCGGTCAGGTTCAGCCCGCGAACTACCATTCAATCCGCAAAGGCATAATCACCGACAGGAAGGAACCATCGGCTTCCTCTCGGACTACACTGGGACTCATGGGGTTCTTGAACTCCATACGAACCTGAGCGGTGGACATCACTCCGAGGGTATCCAGCAGGTAACGGGAGTTGAAGCCGATCTGGAAATCCTCTCCGGAATACTCTGCATCCAGTTCATCACTAACCTCACCATACTCGGCCTTTTCACTTTCCACCCGGAGTTTCCCGGAACTCAGCGTCAGTTTCACAGGACGGAGCTTTTCCGTGCTGATGGAGGAAACAATCTTGAGTGAACTGACTAAACGCTCCCGGTCCACTGTGGCCACCAAAGTGTTGTCCTTGGGAATGATCGGATCGCAGTTCGGGAACTTTCCCTCGATCAGCCGTGTCTTGTAGGCGAGGTCATTGCCCATAAACTGCATCACGCGATCATTGAAACTGACCTGAACGGTGTCCCCAAACAGCTCAACCGAGCGTCTCACCTCGCTCAGTGCTTTCCGGGGAATAATCACCTCCTGCACTTGGGAAAAGCTTGTACTCTCCGTTTCGGAAAGCACTTGTGCAAGCCGATGCCCGTCCGTTGCCAACCAACGCACCTTTCCCGTCTCCGGAGTGGTCAAGTTCACTCCCATCAGGTTTCTGCGGGACTCGTTCGTCTGCGCCGCGAAAAGCGTCATGTCGATTCCGCGCTTCAGATCCTCGACCGGAATTGAGAGTTTTTCCGGAAGGTCCTCAATCTCCGTCTGTGGATACAAGCCGACCTCCACAGTTGGAAGCCGGAGTTCCGAACTCCCGCAGGTGGCGTTCACCCAGAGCTGCTCTGTCGATTGAACGTGAACCATCTCTCCAGAAAATTCCCGAACGATGTCATACATCTTTCTCGCATTGACGCAGATGCTCCCTTCCTCACGAACCTCAACGGAATGTCTTTCGATCAAGGACAACTCATAATCTGTTGCCGTGAATTCCGCTTGGGTCTCATCTCCTTCGGCCTCCAAGGTTTTGATTAGAAAATTGGACAGAATTGGTTTCGCCAAACTCTTGTCGATTACGGCAATCACATTCTGAAGAGCGTCTCGTAATACTGAAGTCTTAATTAAGATATCCATAATTCTCTTTAAATAGTAGTTAGAGGGCAGTTGATTTGTTGATAACTCTACAATGTACTGAATTTAATAAATATTTTTGATTTATCAAAGGTCTGGAAGAAGTCGATAGAGTTTACCAAACCTTTATCCAATGTAGCAAGAACTGGACGAAACTACAGGATTTTTTTGGTTCTGTTGATAAATGTTGGAAGAGTTTTGAAGGAAGGGTTGATAACGTAGCTATCTTGTTGATTTCATATATTTTATGAAAACTCCGGAAAGAATGGCTTGGCGACTGAGACTGAGTACGCCATCCAACCAAACCTCTTGCTCAGTGATGAGGGGAGGGCAAAGACAGTGCAACTGAAATTGAAATCCATTCCAATCCGGTAGCAGAATGATGGTTGCATCCTGAAATGTCAGAGGAACTCGACAGCGGGGAAACAGGCATTTGTAGATTGATTCCTTGGCAGAAAAGATGGCCTTCAATCCCAAATCAGCTTGAGCGGAGTCAAGGCTCTTCAGCCAAGTTATCTCATCCTCGGTGCAGACGAGCCGGGCAATTCCGGGGTTGACGGATCGTTCGATCTGTTCCACATCGATCCCAATTGCTGCGATTTCAGAAACTGACGCTGTTGCTGCTGCTGCCCATTTTCCTGAGTGGGTGATGCTTCCAACGACACCATCTGGCCAGAGGGGTTCTCGAGTGTCCGGATTTCTAGGAATCGGTGAGTCGATCTGCATTTGCTGAAGTGCGAGTCGAGCGCAATGCCGTCCGCGCCGAAACTCCTTGAGCCGGAGCGGGGAACTGATGGCAGAGGTTGTGGCTTCCTCTTCGGGCAATGCCAAAGGAGGCTCAGGGATACTGGACGCGAAAAAGTGGACGCTAGAAGGAAAAGGAGAGGGAAGTTCAGAACGCGATTTGTAAGCCAACCGTGGTCATGCCTCCTGAGTAGGATTTTTTCTGTTCAACGTTGCTGGCGGTATGAGAACTGTAGTCTCTACTGCTGCCTTTCAGTCGATCAAGCTTGGGGGTGCTAAGGACGTGGTATCCCAAGTGAAACTCCAGCATGTGGTAGAAGGGCAGACCAATGTGGATGAACCCTTCAGTGACATTGCCTTTGTCGCTGAGGTCTTCTGTACTGGAATCTAAGTCTGCATTTGCGGAGGTCTTGATCGTGCCAAATCCTACACCAACTGCCATGGTGACCACAGGAAAGGGAATGTGGTAGAAGAAGTTGATCGTTTGGAGTTTGACCTTGGTTACCAGATTCAGCTTGGAAGAAGAGGGCGAGGTGACGCTGCTAGTTTCTGTATCTGTGAAAGCAAGGGCGCTCCCACCAATGTTGGGAATCAAGGGAATCGGATGGGTGATGCCAATGGATCCTCCACTCAAGCTTTTTGCAGTGACATTGGTCACCGAGTAGGAGATTGCGACATCTGCGCTCATCCCGATAAATTGGGCATTGGCCGACCCACTCCAAGCCACAGCGGTGAGAACGAGGACAGCAGTGGTTAATGATGCGGTGCGGTTGAGTCCGGCCATGAGGATTTTCTAGAATCCGATCTTGACACCGATTCCTGTAACCGACCCACCCAGATTTGCTTTGGTGGAACTACTGCTCTCTCGTACAACGGTGTGGGAGGAGACCTTTCGGTAGCTCAGGTGAACATCGATCAAGGGCAAAATGTTGTAGCCAATGCTTGCTAGAAACTGAGTGGGGTTGCCAGCCTTCCAGTCGGTGCCCAACTCACTGGAAGTTGAGGAAATCTTTGTCTGCCCGGTACCCAGTCCGAGTGTTATGTTAACAATGGGAATGGGCAGGTTGAAGAGGATATCGGCCATGGTTGTGGAAACCGTTGTACTGCTGAAGTCCGTGCTGCCAGTTGTCTTGAGCTTGGTTTCGTAGGACTCAACTCCAAAACCGACGAGGAACGGGAGGGTGAGTCCGAGAAAGACTCCAGAGGTGCTACCTGCCGTGATGCTGGATTCTGTTCCGGAAGAGGTGTATTTTCCAGAAAACTGGTGTGAAAGCGGGATGCCCACGCTTACAGAAATGGTATCCGCCTTTGCCGAGTTCAAGTTTCCGAGTAGCAGCAGCCCTGCAACAAGGACTGCACTGATTTGCTGAATCTTCCTAGTCTTCATCTTCATTGGATTCTATTTCTTTCCAGCCATCAATGACCCCCATGGGGCGTACAAACGTAAAGCGGAACGGACTGACGACCAGTGCGTCCCAAGTTGCCCCTGTGCTTCCCGAGGTCAGAGCAAAGGGAAGGACCACCAAGAAAACCCCTGACCCAATAACGGTGGCTCCGATACCAAACACACGCAAGGGAAGATCCACGACAATTGCTATTGCGTCGGGAGCCTTTCGTTCAGCGGCCTCAAGTCCGGTTGAGGAAAATGCAAGAAGCAGGCAACCAATCAAAGCGACCTTCAGTCTTTGGCAGAGGAAGTATTTCATCAAGAGCAGGTCCATTCCAACTCGCAGATTACAGGAGCATGATCAGAAGGCTTCAAAGCCGCACGGGGGTTCATGTCAATCCAGCACGACTTGCAGGTTTGCTGAGCTGTGGAATTGGCGAGGATGTAGTCAATGCGCATACCCTCGTCTCGTTCAAACCCACGGGTTCGGTAATCCCACCAAGAGTAGTGCCCGGCTCCGGATTCGTACTCGCGGAAAAGGTCCGTGAAGCCAAGTTGCTGAACCTGACGAAGCCATGCGTGTTCATCCGGATGGAAGCTGACCTTGCCCGCCATGACCTCCGGTGCAGCCAAGTCCCTCGTCTCCGGAGCGATGTTGAAATCGCCCATCACTAAAAGTGGCTGGTGATCAGGGAACTCCTCCAACTCCTTCCGGAACTGCTCTAGGAATTCCAGCTTGTAGCGGAACTTGTCTGATTCCACCGTTTGTCCTTGGGGAACGTAGGCGTTGATGATGCGGAGTCCTTGAACTTCCGCCGAGATCAACCGAGCATTTTCTGGATCATACCCGTTTTGGAAGCCTTTTTGTACTTCCATGAGTGGAAAACGGGAGAGCAGGGCAACGCCATTGTAGGTTTTTTGACCGAAGGTTGCGAGAGTGTACCCGAGATTTTCGAACGCCTCGCGAGGAAAGAATGGATCCTCAGTCTTGGTTTCTTGAAGACCAACGACGTCAGGCTGGTGGGCTGCAAACCATTGGAGGAGGTTGGGAAGCCGAGAACGGATGGAGTTGACGTTCCAAGTCGCAATCCTTAGAGTTGTCTGTACGGGTTTTGCCGCAATCCGGAGTAGGTCGTCTGGAAGTAGGCAGTTGCTCTCGGAGTATTCCGAGAGGATGGGAGGTTCCAGCAGCCCCCCCCAACTCCGTAACACTTCAAGCCGCTCAGATTTCCACAGGGAAAAAAGGAGGGGGATGAGTCGCTGGGGATCGGGTTGGGAATCCCGAAGTTCGGAAAACACCACCCCGCTTTGGAGGGCGGAGTTGTGTTCCAAGGGGAGTTGGGATTCCTCGAGGTCAGGCATCCTCCTCAGTAAGCTTCTGGATAATCCGGATGTTTTCCTGAATCTGCTTCAGGCGCTTCTTGAGGTTACGCTTGTTAGGATGCTTTTTGTTTTTTCTACGGGCTGCAGTCGCTGCTCTAGGGGACATTGTTCGTCTCCGATAGGGTTAAAGATAGTTCTGAAAGTATAGCGAGTACCCAAAAAATTGCGAGTTTTTTCTTTGTTAACGAACTTGGAGCGAAAGTGGCACAGGGAATCAAACTAGATCGACTCATGGATATGCCCCTCTCTGTGCGCTTAGTGTTGGGCAAATGCGACATGGAGATTGAGGAAATTCTCAAGCTGGGGCAGGGGTCGATCATTGAGCTGGATGCCGAGAATCGGACACCGCTGGAGGTGTGGGTGAACAACCGTATGGTCGCGAAAGCCGAAGTGGTCTTGTCCGATGATCAGATTTGTGCCCGGATTCTGGAGGTCTCGGCGCCCAAGGAACGCCTTCGGGGGGTTCAAGAAAGCAGCGGGAGAGCAGGAAGCAAGAGTAAATGAAAATCCTGCTTATCCAACTCCGGCAGATTGGGGATGTGCTGATGACGACACCAGCCATCCGTGCCCTCAAGCAAAACAATCCAGATTCGTACCTGAGCTTTGTCACGGAATCCCCGAGCGATCAGGTGCTGCGACTCAATCCCTATCTCGACGAATTGCTCCTGTTTGACAAACGGTGGGGAGTTGGTGAAGGCTGGGGCTTCATCCAAAAACTCCGGAGAGGTCAATATGATGCGGCGATTGACTTTCACGGAAACCCTCGCAGTGCGTTTTTGTGCTGGATGAGCGGTGCTAAGACTCGGATCGGTTTCAATCACCGTGGGCGCCACTTGGCGTATCACCACAAGGTCCGGCCCTCTGATCGGCCCTCCTACTCGGCGGCGGACAAGCTGCGTCTCATCGAACCCCTTGGTGTCAGCGGTGGGACGCTTGCGCTTGATTTTCCGATCAGTGATCAGGAGCGTGACTACGCCCAAAAGTTGCTTGAGGGAATGGGAGTGATGCCAGATGATCTGCTGGTTTCGATTTCCCCAGTCTCTCGGCAACCCTACAAGGTTTGGCCCAGCGGATATTTTGCGCAGGTGGCCGACTGGCTGGTGGAGGACTTTCGGGCTAAAATTCTGTTTTTATGGGGACCGGGAGAACAACATTTCGTAGAAGCCGTGCGTTCCAAGATGAGGAATCCGGCACTTCCGGATTATGAGGTGCCGACGCTTGGCCAGACGAGTGCATTGCTGGAGAAGGCGTGGTTGCACGTTGGCAACGACAACGGCCCTCGGCATTTTGCGATTGCAGTCAACACTCCGACAGTTGCGGTGTTCGGCAGACCTCGGGTTGTGAGTTGGACTCCTCCGGATTCCGGCAAGCACTTGGCGCTTGAGCATGACCCCGGATGCAAGTCGCAGTGCCGATTTCCGGATTGTGGCCTTGAGTGTCTTCACGGCGTGTCGGTCGCTGCGGTGAAGTCGGAAATTTTACGTCAGTTGAAGATTTTTTCAGGAAACGAGAGTGATGCTGGAAACAAAGGCTCTGCTGGAGCTTCAGCTTGAGCAGGTGAAGCAGTGGCACCGGAAAGCTCCCAGAGCTTGGAGCCAAGATTTTGAGGAAATTTTGAGCCAGCAGCACTTTGCTAATTTCCTGCTGTGGCACGAAGAGGATTTGGCTCGGGATGCCGAGGCGGCTGATGCTGTGATTGCTCAGGTCAAGCGGGAGATTGATCGGTTAAATCAGTGGAGAAACGATTTGATTGAGCAGGTTGATGATGCGCTGACGGGATGGCTTCAGAAGCAGAACCAAGGTGAAGCGACGCTGGAAGAGATGAACAGTGAAACTCCCGGAAGCATCGCGGATCGGCTCTCCATCAATGCCCTGAAAATTTATCACATGGGAAGCGAGGTGACACGGTGGGACGCCAAGATCACCCACCGCCAAGCGTGTCGGCAGAAACTGGACTTGCTCTGGGAACAGCGTGAGGATCTTGGCCAGTGTCTGGAAAAGCTTCTGACAGATTTAAAATCTGGGCAGAAGCACCTGAAAGTGTATCGTCAGTTCAAGATGTACAACGATCCTGAACTGAATCCAGTGCTTTACCAAATGGGAGAGAAAAAGTGGGGTTGCTGCTGATTTTCATGATGATTGGGGCGATGGTGGCCTTGGGAATCTGGGAAAGAAAGCGTTCCCATCGTCGCTTTCTTGCTGCCCGCAAGCAGTTGCACGAAATGGATACCGCTACACCAAGTGAAGGTTCTTCTTGACTATGGCTCAGCTTCCGAGTTTTCGGGTCAACTGCTGCTTCAGGTTCTTGAGTTCGCTAAGCATGTTAGAGGTGTCGGCCTGTTGCGGTTCCGGAGGCGAAGCAACCTCAGCTTGGCCCAAGAGTTGGGCAACCGCCTTGGGGCGAGACAAGTCGTGATTGGTGGCGTATTCGTCCAGTTGTCTTAGTACGGACTCCGGAAGCCCCAGCAGTATCTTTTTGACCGGCTCGTTGTATTCCTTTTTCCGACCGGCTCCTTCTCGGTACCCTCCTCTTGGCATATCCTTTTGGCCTTAGCTGATTTTCTTGCTCAAGATATTCGTTGAAATGCCGATACGAGGGATGGGTATCCTGCCACTCGATGGAGAGTGGTGGTTTTTTTTGCACTCCTCTCCGCATTCGGAGAGTTTCCTAGGAGAATTATGAAGACTGTAAAATCCATGCCTACCCGTCGCCTGGCAATTCGCACCCGCTGTTTTCACCTGCTCACTCCGGAGGAGGTGATGATCCGTAAGGGGTTCTAGGACATTCCTCTGACTCACTCTCCAAGGCTGAGTGTAAGATGATTTGTCCAGTGACACTGGGCGGTTATATCTAATTGAATAGATATTGTCAACAATCAAACGCCCATTGACCCGCATTTCTTGGCGTTGCACCTGCATTTCTTGAGGTGACACCGGAGTGCGGGTTGGACACGTTACTCAGGAAAAACGCGATGGATTTAGCCAGCCAGGTCAAATGGTTACAGGCCCTGAACGAACGCCTGATCGCTCTGAACGAGCAACTTGCCCAGCAACGGTCTGCCGACCAAGAGGAGCGACGAGAGTTACTGGATTTGGTCCGTGAACTGAGCCGGAACCTGTTTCAGGCCAAACCGCTTCCGCCGCCGCCAAGAAACCCTCGTGCGGATTTGCAAGAACCTCCCCCTGACGACCCTCCCCCTGAATTTTCTTCCGAGGCGGCTATCATTCCTTCGGGGGCAGAGTTTCCAGATTCAGCCAACCCCAAGGATCTCTCTAGGCTGTTCATGTCTCCTACAGTGGTCTCTCGAAAATCTGCACCCTCGATTTCTTCCCCTGGTCTTTCCAGCAAGCTCCCCGAATTCACCGACTTCGAGTTCTTTCCGGAAGATCGCCGCAAGGTGTAAGTCTCGCCTCCGGCAACTCCGCACTTACGGATTTCCGGAAAATATGGGATAGTGAAAGCTTGATGGTCTCGTAAAAAGTCAGAGGCATCAACTTCTGTAAAAAATCGGATGCTCAGAACACCGTGTATTGAAAGGAACGAGGATGTCGAATGGTCTGATGACCCCTAAATCTGACTGTATTTTGCATCCAGTGGACTTTTTACGAGTCCATCAAGCTTTACTCGTTGACCTCCATCATTTTCATGCATAAGGTTCTGATCACCGGGGCAATCCATCCGGTTGGGCTTGAGTGCTTGCAACAAGAGTCCGATGTCGAAGTCCACTACGCTCCGGATTTGCCCTCCGGCGAAATCCTCAAGATCATCGAACCCTTCCACTGCATTCTGACCCGTTCGGAAACGCCGATTACACGAGAGTTGCTTGGCTGCGCCCCGCATCTACGGGTGGTGGCTCGTGCTGCGGTTGGGGTGGGGAACATCGACATTGCCTACGCCACAGAGCGTGGCATTCTGGTGATCAACACCCCCGCCAAAAACACGAACTCGGCTGCGGAACTCACGCTGGGGCTGGCTGATCAGTACCATGCGCAAGTTGGTGCCTGCCCACTTGCACATGGCCAGCGAGGGCTGGGATCGGCACCAATTCATCGGCACCGAACTGCTGGGCAAGACGATCGGAATTGTTGGGCTGGGGAACGTTGGGCATCGAGTCGCACGGTTTGCCAGACGTTTGAGATGAAGGTTCTGGCCTACGATCCCCACATTGCCGATGAGGTTTTTGAGCGGCACCAGGTCTGGAAGGTGAGTTTGGAGGAGTTGCTGACCCAAGCGGATGCCGTCAGTGTTCATGTGCCCAAGAATGCTGAGACCACCGGAATGATTGGGGCAAGCGAGCTTGTCCAGATGAGGCCGGGAGTGGTGATCATCAACGCAGCCCGTGGCGGCGTGGTGAATGAAGCGGCTCTGCTGAAAGCTTTGCAATCGGGCCAGGTGGTGGCGGCTGGAATTGACACTTGGGAGGAGGAACCCCCGCAGGACAATCCTTTCCGGGATTTGCCGCAGGTGGTGATGACACCGCACATTGGGGCATCAACGGTTGAGGCGCAGATTCGCATTGCGGAAACTATTGCCGTTCAGGTTCCCAAGGCGTTGCGTGGGGAGGTGGTGGATTTTCCCGTGAACATGCCCGCCGTGCAAGTGCTGGACAGTCCGGTGGTGAAATCCTACACCACCCTTGCGGAGCGTTTGGGGTTGTTTGCCTCGCAGCACATCGGGTTTGCTCTGGATCGGCTGAAAATCCACTACCGGGGAGGGTTGGCGAAATACGACCCCTCGTTGCTGCGGCTTTGCTTTTTGCGAGGATTGCTGGGCAACACGCACGAGTATGTGAGCTACGTCAACGCGGACCAAGTCGCCGAGAGTTCCGGGTTGCATGTGGAAGAGGTGCAGGATCCCGGATTCACGGATTATGAAAGTGCGGTCAAGTTTCAACTGGCTGGAAAGGCGGGAGAGTTCCAGATT
>LWDU01043099.1_pt1 | contig 47898 bp, 37 predicted proteins | sample 727161 | NCBI WGS metagenome assembly LWDU01 (sample SAMN04566230, study PRJNA314399) | hydrothermal vent metagenome | isolation source: deep sea hydrothermal plume seawater | place: Mexico: Gulf of California, Guaymas Basin | collected 2004-07-11
TTAAAATCTTTCCAACTCAATCTGCTGCGATATAACCAGTTTTCTTTACGCCGGATGCATTACAATCTGTGATAAAATTCGATGGAAATAAATGCCTCCCACTTGTACCAATAATCCTATTTTCAACAACATCCGCTAATGAGATAGAACTCAAATATAAAGAAATCTGGTTACCCAGTTCAGACCATAAATCGTGGGTGAGGCAGCGTGAATTATCAGCCGTACAACCTTTCGGTGAGCCTATTGAACAGCGAGTTGTCTGAATTGGCTCATCTACGGCGATAATGATATCGAATATTTTGATTTGATCGGCTTCGCGCGCCAATAAATAACCGCCGCCTGGCCCGCGAACAGATTTCACTTGCGCTCCTTTACGTAATTTACCAAATAACTGCTCCAGATATGAAACCGAAATATCTTGCCTGAGCCCAATGTCTATTAGCGCAACGGGCGTGTCCGTATTTTGACAGGCCAAATCAACCATTGCCATTACCGCATATCTACCTTTGGTACTAAGTTTCAAAGTTTTTCTCCTTTTGACATTTTCCCATTTAGAAAATTTTCAAACTCATTTTAATTACCAGATGTCACTGCTTTTTTTCTTTTTCATTCTCTATTTCAGCATTTCTGTTTGTTAATATTTAGTTGATTACGTAAGCTCTCAAAGCTACGCGCGACTGGATCCGGCAGACCCTCAATTGGCGTACCATAGGCACAGAATTCATCTTCAAGCGACTTGTCCCTTCCCATTACAATTTTAGCAGGAATACCAACCATTGTAGCACCTTGAGGTACATCTTGCAGAACAACAGCATTTGCGCCTATACGAGCACCGTTACCAACATTCAAAGGGCCTAAAACTTGAGCGCCAGAACCAATAATGACTCCATCTCCAATTGTCGGGTGCCGTTTACCTTTTTCCAGTGAAGTTCCACCCAATGTAACCCCTTGATAAAGTGTGACATCATCTCCAACCTTGGAAGTTTCTCCAACCACAACGCCCATACCATGATCAATAAAAAATCGTTGACCAATTTCAGCACCCGGATGAATTTCTACACCTGTTACAAAACGACCTAAATTAGAAATCAGGCGGCCCATAAGATAAAAATTTCTTCGCCATGCAAGGTTTGCAAACCTATAAAATAGGATTGAATGATAACCGGGATAACACAGGATAACTTCAATGCGAGAGCGAGCAGCTGGATCACGAACCATGTAAGAATCTATATCTCCAGTTAAGCGACCAAAAAAAGTATCATTCATTGTATTAATTTCCGTGCATTAATTCGTTTAACGTACTAAAAAGCTCTTTTGAAAGATAAAAGTGAATAAACTAGCGATTTTGTACGCTGTATACAGTATATAGTTTTCCTGATTATATGAGTCAAGTATTATGAGAAAATAGAATTAATAAGCCATATTATACCATAGTAAACTACTATTAAATACACCTCTAACCCAGTTTTAATTGGCAAATTAGTAGAACCATGACGGACGTAATTTTTAATGGACCTGATGGGCGCTTAGAAGGCCGCTATCATCAAAGTAGACTAGCTGACGCGCCGATTGCAATTGTTCTTCATCCCCACCCTCTTCATGGTGGTAATATGAATAATCGCATCATATATGCCATGTATAACGCCTTTGTAGACAGAGGCTTTTCAGTCTTACGATTTAATTTTCGGGGTGTCGGACGCTCCCAAGGCGTTTTTGATGGTGGTATTGGAGAATTGAGTGATGCAGCATATGCCTTTGACTGGATGCAACAATTCAACAAAAATAGCCGTTCTTGCTGGATTGGAGGTTATTCTTTTGGTGCATTAATCTCTATGCAATTAATGATGCGGCGACCCGAGATTGAAGGTTTCATATCTATCTCGCCACCAGCAAATACCGAGGATTTCTCTTTCCTTGCGCCCTGCCCTTCATCTGGCCTAATTTCCCACGGCGATGCTGATAATTTGATACCGATTGAAGCTGCGTCAAAACTAGCTTCTAAACTTGGAACTCAAAAAAATATCGAAATTGAATTTACAGCTATAAAAGGTGCGGACCACTTTTATAAAAATAAGATAAATCTTTTAAATACAGAAATTTGCCGATATTTGGATGAATCACTTTCGTCCGAAAAAGAAAAAAAATCTATGAAAATAACAACAAAAAAGAAAAAGAAATAAACATATTATTGACGATAAATATCACCACCTGTAAGTTCTTTAGGTACGCCCGTAGTATTGGGAAAGCTTAACGGTAAATTTAAAAGGGAGCGAACGGCTAAAAAAGCAAAGGCTTGTGCTTCCAAGGCATCACCATTCCAACCAACCTCTTCAACTGGTATCACTCTAGTCCCAAGACATTTTGATAGCTCACCCATCATATATGAATTGTGACGGCCACCACCAGTTATCAACCACCGTTGCACAGGCTGAGGAAAATATTCTAAAGATCGGACTATAGTTTCAGTTGTAAAAGCGACTAGTGTTGCAGCCGCATCTTCGACTAACAAATTCTCAACATTCAAAAAATCAAATTCATTCCGATCAAGGGACTTTGGAGGCATTTTACTAAAGTACGGATCATTCAACAAATTAGCTAAAACTTCTTCATTAACTCGCCCCTGCCGAGCAATTTCACCATCTTTATCAAAAGATGCACCTACCTTTTGTTTTATAAAATCATCGATCAGTGCGTTACCTGGTCCAGTATCGAACGCGAGCAAGCACTCATCGCTAATAAAACTTACGTTTGCTACACCGCCAATATTAACAATCACAGTGGGATCCGAGAACTTCCTAGCTAACGCCTGATGATAGATAGGGGCAAGGGGGGCCCCCTGGCCACCAGCGGCAATATCAGCACTTCTAAAGTTATTAACAACCGAAGTGCCAAGCAGTTTTGCCAATAATGCACCATCACCAATTTGTAATGTGAAACCTTTTTTCGCATCATGATGAATTGTCTGGCCGTGGAAACCAACAATATCAATTTCTGATCTTATATAGCCATGTTTATAAAATAAATCCTCAACGAGTGCCGCATGCAAACATGTAAGATCTTTTTGTAGCAGGTGCGATACATCTCTTTTACCGAGTTCCCTCCTTAAACGATTTCTGAATTCTTGGCTATACGGCTTTGATACGAAAGGTCCAAAATAATCAACAGATTGACCATCAGTTTTTATAATAGCAGCATCAATTCCGTCTAAAGAAGTTCCACTCATCAACCCAAGAGCTGTATATATTTTTTGCTTAATCATAAATTCCACAAATTTAAACTATTTTCTTGAGCACAAAAAAATTACATATAGCAAATAATTGTAGCGCAAGCATGATTATGCTAAATGACCCAAGTAAAATAATTGGCTAAAGATAGCCTTAACCTTAACTAGTATTTCATATTTTGCAGTGAGAGTACCAAATAAATCATGGTTAGTTATAAATCAGAATTTTTAAACACAATTACGAAACGCGGTTTTCTTCATCAATGTACAGACCTTGGCTCGCTAGACGAACGCGCTTCATCAGAAATTATTCCCGCATACATTGGCTTCGACTGCACTGCCCCAAGTCTCCACGTAGGTTCGCTACTCCCTGTAATGTTACTCAGATGGCTTCAGAAAACTGGCCATAAGCCTATCGTACTTATGGGCGGCGGCACCACAAAGGTCGGCGATCCGTCTGGCAAAGATGAAAGCCGCCAGCTTTTAACAGAAGAAAAAATTAATGCTAATATGGAAGGTATTAAATGTATATTTTCGAAATACCTCAATTTTGGTAATGGTTCAACCGATGCCGTAATGATCAATAACGCCGCCTGGCTTGATAAGTTAAATTATATAGATTTTCTCAGAACCTACGGACCTCATTTTACTATCAATAAAATGTTGACGTTTGATAGTGTAAAACTACGACTTGAACGGGAACAACCCTTAACCTTTTTAGAATTTAATTACATGATCCTCCAGGCATACGACTTTCTTGAGCTTTCAAGACGTAATGATTGCCTTATGCAAATGGGGGGTTCCGATCAATGGGGAAACATCATTAATGGTGTGGAGCTTGGTAGACGCGTAGATAACACACAGCTATTTGGGCTCACAATACCGCTGATGACAATGGCTTCAGGAGCCAAAATGGGAAAATCAGCTGCGGGGGCGATCTGGCTCGATGCAGAGCAATTATCCGTGTATGATTTCTGGCAATACTGGCGCAATACAGAAGATGCCGATGTAGGACGATTTATGCGCCTTTTCACAGAATTGCCGCTTGATGAAATTAAAAAATTAGAGGCTCTTAAAAACGAAGAAATAAACGAGGCAAAAAAGATTCTTGCTGATGAAATAACAAAGCTTTGTCACGGCGAAGCGGCAGCTAAAACAGCGTCAGCAACGGCTCTACAAACTTTTGAAGGCACAGGTCTCAGTGCCAATCTTCCTACACTTGAAGTATCAAAAAACGATCTGGAAGCTGGCTTTACAGCGTTTGACCTATTCCGCCAAGCTGGTTTAGCAAAGTCAAATGGCGAAGCGCGAAGACTTATTAAAGGTAATGGTGCGCGACTTAATGACATTATAATCACTGACGAGACCCTATTAATTTCATCAAAAGATAAAAATAATGAAAACGTTATAAAACTATCTGCAGGAAAGAAACGCCATATATTGATACGGGATATTGACTAATTTTTAGTAATTTCTTTAGTGGATCCATCAAATATACTAAATAATTTCCTCAGAAAACTCGGTGCTAGCACTGAAAGTGGGTTGGTCGATATGTCGCAGCAAACACACCTCCATGTTTTTCACCGCCCGATAATAGCGTTCCGATAATTGGGATGCGGGTCAAAGCCGTATTAAAAAAATAGGCCGGCACTATAGTACCTTTAACGTCTAGGGTTTCTCCGCTAGAATCAATATTTCCTGTCGCCGTCATACCCAAAGATACACCTGACACGGATGCATCCTTTATGGTTATAACATCATCTTTGCTTTCAAACGGGGCAACTAGCCTTCTAAATCCTATACCTACACCACCTATAAGTTCGTCCACAATACCAGTAATTGACGCCAGGCTAAGCAAATTAGCTAATATCGGAGCTTTAAGTATACGAAAGTCATCAATCCGGACATGGCCGGAAAATTTACTCTCTGGCAACATACCATCGTATTTACCCCGAAGCATTAATTTTCCACCAATCAAGTTATCATAGTAGTCAAAAATCTTAAGTATTGATCCCGCATTGTTTGCTTCTATATTTAGGCTTCTTCTGCCATTTTTTGACTCCAGTTTAATATCGAGAGCCTTATTTAGACCTCGGCCAGCTTTGAGGAAGGCATTATCCCATACCCAACCGTCAAACGAAATTATACCGTTAACGTCCGTAAGATTTCTATTTGGATAAAGTTGTATCGATTCTAGATTAAGAGAAAATTTGAGAGGCACGCCTCTTACTTTTTCTGTAGCCACATCTTCACTGGTCATCCACTCTATTAAATCTAACTGCTTACCTGACACATGAACATTCCATCCGTCATTCTTTGGATCACTATGTGGAGCTATAATAGCCTTAACATCTGTCTGGCCAAACTCTAAACGACCTATCACCACTTGATTGAGTTTGCCCGATTTCTTGAACGAGGCGTTCGCATCTACTTTAAGGCCACCACCTGAATAAGCAACCTTGGGAATAGATATAAATTTACCATTTGCAAACGCGGCGATAACCGAAGCAACTGCAGCTACTTTTTCCGGTTTATACCATCCCATTCTCGGAAGAGTTATTAGGGCGTCTTTAAGATCGAGTTCAGCTTCGAGCTCTCCTAAGCCGTCATTATTAACCATCACTTTAACATCAACGCCCATCACCCCATTAATATAGGTTTTATTAAAAGGCGGAAAATTAAATTTAAGCTTTTCACGCCAAAATCGATCATCAATAACCGACTTAAGCGAATATTTACGCCGATAGCGGCCCAGTTGAGTGAAATCTTCATGCCACTCTATTTCAGTTTTAACTCCTGAAAGTTGCCCAGCCCCCTTGATCGTCATACCCTTATTATCCGCGTTAAAAATAAGATTTGCTTTCGTCAGGTCCAAGTCGAGAGCGATTTTTGAAATTTCAACATTCTTTAAAACAGCTTGAGTAAACACCTTTACTTTATCCGATGTTATATCTCTTTCTAGTAAAAAATTAAGATTTACTTTGGAACTAAAACTTCCATTAATAAGGGTTGGAGTAAAATCAACTGATTTTAGAAATTCAAAGGGCTTACTATCAGAAAATTTAACAACCGATACCAATGACCCATCTATTTCAAGTTGTATATCTACATATTGATCGTCTTTATCAAGATCAGTAAAAGTTATCCGACCGTTACGAATCAACAAATCACCTAACTTACCATGCTTGATTTCTATATCAACACGTTTACGGTCAAACTTAATTCTTCCCTTTCCATCAGTTGCCTTTGGCATCGGGGGAAAATAATCAACAGTCATATTTTGGTAATCCATTACACCTAAAATTGTCGTGACCTCAAGTCCGTTTTTCTTACTGTAACGTCCCGTCATATTCGCTTTAGCTGAGGAAATGATTCCATCAGCTAAATTCTCAGTCATCCATTTTCTAGCAAAAACTGCCTGCCCCTTAGGCCAAACCGTCGACATCTGATGAATAGAAAAGCCACGAGCTTCCCCATCTAACTCGAACGAAATTTTATCATCAAATCTCTGGACCGTTGCTGAAGCAGTCAAGGTTAATTCTTTAGTTAAAAGATTTATTTCTTGAATCGTAAGCCGGTTAAAATCAAAATCATAATTACCTACCAAAGATATTTTCCGGGCTGCCAGCTTATGATTAAATGGGCGCGGTAATGTTAAGGCTCCATCCTTATCTAAATTTAATGTCAGATCCTCAATCTGAAGCCGTCCCATTGTCTTATCATATTCACCAAGGAATTTTATTTCCTTCACTATGACACTAGCACGAACCGGTTCTACGAATGCGATTTTTCCCTTATCACTTGATAGATTAAATTTAAATTTTTCGATTTCTCCACCCCTTAAAACAACGAGGTCTACGGTTCCACTTAGAGGTAAATCAAAGTTTTTTAAAGCTTCAAGTTTTGGAGAAATTGGTGCAAAAATAATCGGATTGAGATTAGAAAACCCTACGGTGATCCTAGCTTCCTTTTTATCAAGATTATAATCACCGCTCAAATTAATGGCCGCTGTTTTTCTAACCAGCACATTGGTAGATTTTAAAGCTAGCTCTGCAGAGACGTAAACATTGTATTCTTTTCTAATAAGGGTAACAGTAGTTTTAGGAGCTTTCCATTCCACATCAAGCTGGCGATCATCAATAGTAACATCTGCATTAATAATATCTACACGGCGCAAATAACCTAAAGGTTGGCTGGTATCTGCCGGAGAGAATAATTCTCCGATAATTCTGCCAAGTAAATCTTGATTTGAGGATCCTCCAAGATTGCTATCACCCATATACTGAGCTAGCTCTAATTCTAACCTACCAACTTCCGTTCGAACGATATTGAGGTTAGGGCCAAAGATTGTTATGTTTCTGGGCGCTATTTGCCCCTGTAGCAATGCCGCACCACTTAAAGTAATTGCGAGCTCGGGAACTTCAGCAATTACTTTACCATCAACTGCTATAGCTTTAATACCTTGCAATTTAATTCCAAGGTTCTGTTCTCTTCCAACCCAAGTTAAAACCGTATTTTCCAGTTTGATTTCAAAACTATTGTTACTAACTTGGAATGCAGCCTCAAAATATGGAGTAAGAAAAGAGAGCGATATTGGGCCGGCAGTAAGACGCCAAAATAGAACGCCAAATAATACAGCAAATCCTAACGCTACGACACTAACTAGCTGAACAAAACTGCGGAATATCCGCTTGAACAATTACTCATCCCCATTTATTTGCTAAATACTACTTTCTGAAACAATATTCGCTAAAATACAATCACCACTTCTGCTCGCCGTAGGATAACTCACATCCATTACGATCTAAATAAAAACTTCATGTATCCTTTTACAGGTTATGAAGGTTAATTTGAGACTAACAAACTTCGATACGTGAAGCGAGCGCTGCCACCATAAACATATCGAGATCACCATCAAGAACCCCTTGTGTATTTGAAGTCTCCACCTCGGTTCGTAAATCTTTTATCATTTGGTATGGTTGCAAGACATATGAGCGGATTTGATGACCCCAGCCAATATCCGTTTTAGCGTCACGTTCCGCTTGTGCAGCATCTTCGCGTTTTTGCAACTCTACCTCGTATAAACGAGCGCGCAACATATCATATGCTGCCGCACGGTTACGGTGCTGTGATCTATCATTTTGGCACTGAACAACTATACCTGTAGGTATGTGGGTAATCCTGATGGCTGAATCTGTTTTATTTATATGCTGTCCGCCGGCACCAGATGCTCGATAGGTATCAATACGCAAATCTTTCTCTTCAAACTCAACTATAATATTTTCATCAATCACAGGATAAACCCAAACAGAAGCAAAACTTGTGTGACGACGAGAACTGGAATCAAACGGTGATATCCGTACTAGCCGATGCACGCCGCTCTCAGTTTTGAGCCAACCATAAGCATCGGTTCCATTTACACGTATAGTTACCGATTTAATGCCTGCCTCTTCGCCAGAACTTTCTTCAAGCCACTCAAGCTTATAGCCATGTTTATCTGCCCAACGACTATACATTCTTAGCATCATACCCGCCCAGTCCTGCGCCTCAGTACCACCTGCACCAGGATGAATCTCAATATAGCAATCATTACTATCTGCTTCACCTGAGAGTAGCGCCTGGACACGTGCTCTTTCAACCTTTTCACCTAACTCATGAATAGCGCGTTCAGCTTCATGGATAATGTCAACATCTTCTTCAGACACACCAAGTTCGAGAAGTTCTACATTATCTCTTAAATCGTTAGTAATTTCATCGACCGCTTCCACAGCATCCCCAAGTTTTGTGTGCTCTCGCATGAAGCCTTGTGCTTTTACTGGGGCATCCCAGAATGTTGGGTCTTCGATCAAAGAATTTAGCTCATCAATACGCCTAATAGCATTATCATAGTCAAAGTCGCCTCCTTAGCAGCTTTAATGACTGCCCAATCTCATTCACTTGATTTTCGATTTCTATACGCATTGAAAATTACTCTCTAGAAAACATGAAACAGCTATTCCTAGCTGTTTCATTAAATATCCACAAGGCCTGAGCTTAAAAATAAGCCAACTAATAAAAAAAATCGGCCAGAACATAAAAAACATATTAGCTTAATAGAGACCACCTATACCAACTGATGGCGCTGATTTTGGTGTATCCTCAGATCCATCGAGAACCTGAGTTTGACCCTTTGGTATCGTTCCTGGTTTAAAGGCTTCCAGTATAATTCGCCTGTCTCCCGGTCGCGCTAATCTTCCGGTTCCAGCATCCACACGAACTAGTCGTATACCTGGTGGAATACGGAAGGGAGTTGAGGGTTTATCAAATAATGCATGTCCCATAAATTCTTTAAAAATTGGTGCCGAGACACTTGCACCTTGTTCTCGTTTGCCAAGCGACCGCGGGGCATCAAAACCCACAAAAACACCGACAGCTAAATCAGGTGAGAAACCAATAAACCAAGTATCTAAAGCCTTGTTAGTGGTACCAGTTTTCCCGGCTAAAGGCTTGCCTAAAGTTCTCACGCGGCGTCCTGTGCCTCGCTGAACGACCCCCTCTAACATTGAAACCATTTGATAGGCACTTGCTGGATCAGCTACTTGCTCTCGATAATCCGGTATAACAGGTACCGGCTGCTGCTGCCAAACGGCTGACTGACATTTACCACAATCTCTGAGATCATGTTTAAATACTGTTTTCCCATGACGGTCTTGAATACGGTCTATTAATGTGGGCTTAATAAGCTTACCGCCATTTACTAACATCGCATAAGCAGCAGTTAATTTTAGTAACGTCGTTTCGCCCGCCCCTAACGACATTGATAATTGATTTGGCAATTTGTCAACTATACCCAATTTTTGCGCATAATTCGCAATTGTTTCTATACCAATGGTTTGGGCCAGTCGCACAGTCATCAGGTTCCGCGACTTTTCTATACCAAGGCGCATGGTACTCGGACCATAAAATTTTTTTGTATAGTTAGCAGGTCGCCATTTAGGCTGACCTGGCCCTTGATCTATTACAAAAGGTGCATCTAGTATAAGCGTAGATGGCGTGAACCCTTTATCTAACGCAGCTAAATATACAAAAGGCTTGAATGCGGAACCCGGTTGGCGTTGAGCTTGAATAACACGATTAAACTGACTGCGTTTGTATGAAAACCCACCAGACATGGCTAAAATACGGCCAGTATGGGGATCCAAGGCAACAACAGCACCCTCAATATCCGGAATTTGTCGTAAATGATATATTCCACTCGGATAAGCAGACCCATTCTTTGCAAAAAGCGCTGATTCAACTGGAATGACATCTCCCACGCGCAAAACATCCTCAGTGGTTTTCACAGCAGAACCCATTAGCTGACCTTTCATCCAAGCCCGGGCCCATTTCATTTCAGCTAAGGGGATTAATCCAATACTACCATCATCAATAACAATTTCTGCCCGTGCGGGAAAGATTTTGCTGACAACCGCCAATCGCCATGCGCCTAACGCTTTAGGGGGAGGCACTTTTGACAACGCACTGAGCCAATCTCCCGATCGATCAATATTAGCAATCGGTCCACGCCAACCATGCCGTCGGTCATATGATAACAACCCATTTCGCAAAGATTTATCAGCAATACGTTGATATTGGGGATCAAGTGTTGTCCGAACGACCAATCCATCGCGTAAAAGAACATTCTTACCGTAAAGTTTCACCAACTGCCGCCGAACTTCTTCTGCAAAATATTCTGCTGTCACAACTTCTGTTTTTTGACGTTTACGGGTAATCAGCGGCGTTGCAGTGGCTCTCTCCGCCTCCTCTGCTGTTATTTTTTCATTTTTTTGCATACGCCTAATTACCCAATCACGACGATCCCGGGCTGCTTTTGGGTAATTAAACGGATTATAATTATTAGGGGCCTTGGGTAATGCCGCTAAAAACGCGGCCTCAGCTAGAGTTAGTTTATTTAAAGATTTATTGAAATAATTGAGGGCGGCCGCCGCTACGCCATAAGACCCAAAACCCAAGTAGATTTGATTTAAATAAAGTTCAAGAATGCGGTTTTTTTCAAGAGCATGCTCTATTCTAATTGCCAGAATAGCTTCTTTTAATTTGCGTTCAATTGTAACATCAGCATTTAATTTAAAATTTTTAGCTACCTGTTGGGTTATTGTCGAAGCGCCAACGAGCCTCCGGCCTGAAAGAATATTCTTAAAATTAGAAACAACCGCGCGAGCAATACCCTTGAAATCAAAGCCATAATGATAAAAGAAATTTTTATCCTCAGCCGATAAAAATGCTTGAACGACACGACGTGGCATTGCATCTTGCGGAACAAAAATACGTTTTTGTTCCGCATGCTCGGCTAATAAACGCCCATCTCCTGCATGCACACGGGTCATTACCGGCGGTTCGTAATCTGCCAATTCATCGATCTCAGGTAATCCACGACCAAATTCGTAAAAAACATACAATACACCGCCAACACCAGCGAGAATGGTGAATAGAATTATACTTAAAATAATGGTTAGTTTCCGAAGCATCTATAAAAGAGCCTACTTTCCAAACACAGTTGTCGGATCTACCAACCTAATATGGCCAGTTTATGGCAAATCGCAAGACACATGCTATGGGTTATCAACACTAATAGGATTAATTGCGCGAAAAATAATCGTCAACAGCCTTTCCAATAGAACGAGCTAGATGGGCCCTATAACTCGGATTAAGCAGCGCTTTTTCATCAACTCGGTTAGATAAAAACCCCATTTCAATTAAAATTGATGGGACATCCGGCGACTTGAGGACAGCAAATCCTGCAAACCGATGAGCATTAGAGAGTGTCTTGGTTACTTTTCGAATGTGTCTCACTAGTCCAACTGCAAATTTAGAGGACTCATTCATGGTATTACGCTGACGTAAATCAATAAGTATATCGCTTACGACAGGAGATTCTGTAGACAGATCTACACCGGCAATCACATCAGCTTTATTCTCTTTTCGAGCCAAATCAGCCGCTTCTTTATCGGAAGCTTTTTCAGAGAGCGTATAGACTGACAATCCCCTAATCCGCTTGTTTTTTATTGCGTCGGCATGAAGTGATATAAACAAGTTAGCACCACGAGCCTTTGCGATAGAAATACGTTTCCTAAGCCTTATGAATTTATCATTTCTGCGAGTGAGAAAAACTTTATACCTCCCTAGGGTTTTTAAGTGAGATCCAATTACCTTCGCCGCTGCCAGGGTAATATGCTTTTCAAAGACGCGCCCACTCGTTGAACCTGGATCAATTCCACCGTGCCCAGGATCAATGACGATAACAGGTTTAGTTGCGCCGACGGTCGCACGGTTTTTAGGAATCTCATCATTCGTTCGCTTTTTTAGGATGGGCGCAGCAGCAGGTAACTGATTATTTAAATTTATTACACGTCCAAGCCTTATTTTATTGACTACTTTTTTTGATTTTTTTGATTTTGATTTTCTTATTGAAGTTAAAAATAGCTTACGCGTAGTTTTTACCAGATCAACGACCAGTCTGTAATTCTTATCAGCGGCAGGAGTTATTATAAAAGCAGACTTAATTCTTGTTGGTTTTTTCATATCAAGTACTATACGCGAAAGTCCTGGACGAAAATAACCATAGCGGAAATTACTTATTAGACTTCTTTTCCCAACAAGATTGCGCTGAATAACATCAACAGGTAAACGCCAGACCATCTGTGGGAGATCAATAACAATTCGATAAGGATCAGATAGGGCAAAAATCCGAAACTCTATGTTATCGGATACGTCTATTACAAACCGTGTCTTTTCAGAATGTGTGCCAACCCTAATATTTGTTGCAACAGGCTCCGTCGCTTTCACAGACACAGTTGGTAATAAAAGCAAGCTGCATATAGAAATTAGTATGACGGTTAAAAGTCTAAATTTCGTTCCAAGAGACAAAATAATACCTAGAATATAACGGGTTATATAGAATAATACTCAACACCATACTCTCATAGCGGTTTTCATAGATTTAATACAAACTATTTCAGATATGCTAGTATGAAATAGTTTATTATGACCCAACGACAATCACATTTATAAAATATTTTAAATATGATTGTCGAACCAAGTTAGTACCGTTATGATATGGTTTAAGTTAGAGTATTTAAAGACTATTCAAGTTATTGACGTAGCACCGATCGAATAGGGTATTTAGCTCAGGTCACAAACGTCAATTGATTTTAATCATTTAATATAAATAAATTGGAATTTTCCATGCTTGTGAGAGCGGCCCGTACAAACAAAATTAGTTTATCGCAGTTTTCTAAATTATTGAGAACAAAAGCTGCAATTTTTGCTGTGTTCGATGGCCCCGCAAGCTTTACCCAAAAAACTATACAAAACGTTCAGGTTAAAGTTGATCAAGTCGTTGCGTATATTCGGAGCTTAGAACTTAATGACTACCAAAAGAATGTTAATCGATGCCGCTCACCCGGAGGAAATTCGGGTCGCGGTGATGAACGGAAATACATTAGAAGAACTTGATGTAGAATCTCTAACACGACTGCAACTAAAGGGGAATGTCTATCTTGCAAAGGTCACCAGAGTTGAGCCTTCCCTTCAAGCAGCATTTGTAGATTATGGTGGAAACCGACATGGTTTCCTAGCATTTAGCGAAATCCATCCCGATTATTATCAAATTCCTATCGCTGACCGTGATGAGCTTTTAGCGGAGGAAAGTGCGGTATCTGAAAGTGATGAATTAGATGATGACATTGAAGATGCCGATAATTTTGAGCAAAATAACAACGGCAAAGGCGTTGAAACTATAGGCGGTGACGATATTGATGAAGTGAGTGTCCACCGCAATTTTTTCCCAGCAAAGCGTTACAAGATCCAAGAAGTAATCAAACGTCGTCAAATTCTGCTCATACAGGTCGCTAAAGAAGAGCGGGGTAATAAAGGTGCGGCATTAACAACTTATATTTCATTGGCGGGCCGCTACTGCGTGCTCATGCCAAATACTGGTAAAGGCGGCGGTATATCGCGAAAAATTTCTAATGGGAGTGATCGTAAGCGTCTTAAAAAAATTATTTCTGAATTTAATTTTCCACAAGGGATGGCTGTAATTGTAAGAACTGCTGGTGCTGATCGCAGTAAAGCTGAAATTAAACGTGATTATGAATATCTAATTAAACTATGGTCCAGAATCCGTGACTTTACTTTAAAATCGACCGCTCCAGCCTTAATCCATGAAGAGGGCAGCATTATCAAACGCGCTGTACGCGACCACTACAGCGGAGATATTGAAGAAGTCATTGTCGAAGGTGAAGATGGCTATCGCCAGGCAAAAGATCTCATGAAAATGCTAGTGCCAAGCCATGCAAAAAAAGTGCAGCCTTATAAAGATTTAGTCACCTCCCTCTTTAATAAATATCAAATCGAAAACCAACTAGATATGATGAATAGCCGTCAAGTACAGCTAAAATCGGGCGGCTATATCGTAATTGATATAACTGAGGCTTTAGTCGCAGTGGATGTCAATTCAGGACGCGCAACACGGGGACGTAACATCGAGGAAACAGCGGTTAAAACCAATATTGAGGCTGCGGCAGAAGTTGCCCGGCAAGTGCGTTTAAGGGATTTAGCCGGTCTTGTCGTTATCGACTTTATAGATATGGAAAACCACCGCAATCAAATTGTCGTTGAACGCAAACTCAAAGAATCAATGCGCAATGACCGTGCTCGAATTCAAATCGGACGTATTTCTCCATTCGGCCTACTTGAATTATCACGCCAACGTTTACGCCCAAGTATTACAGAAACAATGACAGAGGTTTGCCCACATTGTGGAGGATCAGGCAATCGACGTTCTATCGAATCAACGGCGTTGCATGTATTGCGTGGAATAGAAGAAGAGGGTGTTCGTCAACGGGTAAAAAAGATGGAGGTCTTCGTTCACTCACAAGTAGCGCTTTATGTTCTCAATCAGAAACGAGAGGCAATCGCTGACTTTGAACAAAGATTTGATGTCAAAGTTATTATTCTTGAGGATGATAATCTAATCCCACCAGACTTTAGTATAAATCTTAATATTACCGATAAATCCCTGCAGGCAGGCTCTAAATTTCGGAACAAATCTAAGCCCTCCGACAATCGATCAAATCGCCCTAAACCAAACGAAAATAATGGCATTTCTGGGGAGCAAAAAAACGCAAAGCGTCGTCAAAAACCTCGAAAGAAAACTGATACTGACGAGAACTGGAACTGAAGCTGGTAGAACAGAAAAAGCAGTACGCCGTCGAAGAGGCCGCAGGGGCGGCCGCCGCCGAAATAATGCCCAGGACGAGTCAATAAACGAAACACAAATCACTGCCAAAACTGCCGAAGAGGTTAAAAATGACCCTGAAACGCCTCTGGGCTCAGATTTACCTCAGATAAAAGAAATACCGACTTCAGCCTCAACCGCAGATAAACCCGACAGCAATGAACAACCTAAAGATAAACCAAAACGCCGTCGTGTCCGGCGAAAAAAGGTAAGTTCAAAGGACAAAAAGAAATCGGAAGATACTGTAACCAACTCAGAAAAAAATAATTCAAAAGATGAAGTTGTTTCTGACCCAGAAGCTAAGACTGAGAACGTCTATAATCCAAACGTAACAATCGTGGGAGAATTAGAAACTAACAAGCCGAGCGATGGACGAGGGGGCTGGTGGAATAAAATTACTGGGGCTAGAGGTTAAAAAATAATTCTCGTAGCCTGCTCGAAGCTTCAACCATAACAGCTGTTTCACCAGCATAAGAGAATCGCACAAAATTTTTACCATACTGGGTATCAAAGTCGATCCCGGGGGTGATTGCTACGCCAGCTTCTTCTAATATTCTTGCACAAAAGGTCTCACTATTACTGGTAAGTGACGAAACATCAGCATAAAGATAAAATGCACCATCTGATGGTGCTAGTTTCTCGAACCCAGCTTTTGGCAATTCTGTTAATAAAATACTGCGATTTCGCGCATAGCGTTCTACATTCGAATCCAACTCGTCAAAGCAATCAAAGGCTGATACTGCTGCCAGTTGCGACAACGTTGGTGGTGAAATAAATAAATTTTGCGCTAAGCACTCTATTGTTCTAATTAAATTATCTGGTACAACCATCCAACCTAATCGCCAACCTGTCATCGAAAAATATTTAGAGAAACTATTAACGATAACAGCATCTTCACTGTAATGCAGAGCCGAACTTGCTTTACGCTGAAAAGTAATCCCGTGATAAATCTCATCAGAGATTAAACGAACTTTCTGGGCGCTACACCAACTGCAGATTTCACTCAGCGACGCAACAGATAACATGCTACCTGTTGGATTAGAGGGGCTAGCGATGATTAGTCCGTCGAGAGAAACGTCTAAATTGCTTAAAATCTCCACGCTTGGTTGAAAAGCTGTATCCTCGTTAACCGATACTTCAATTACTTCAACACCTACCGTCCGTAAAATATTCTTATACGCCGGATAACCGGGACTAGTAATACCTACTTTATCTCCAGGCTCAAATACAGCTAAGAAACCAAGTATAAATGCACCCGAAGAGCCTGTGGTAACAATAATTCGTTCGCTCGGGATCCTAAGATTATAGTAAGCTTTATAATGATCTGATAAACGCTGTCTTAATAACGGAATCCCAAGGGCATCTGTGTAGCCTAATAACTCTTCATCCAAACCCAATTTTGCGGCTTCAATGACAGATTTAGGTGCTGGCGTGCTAGGCTGACCAACTTCTAAATGCAGAACATCTTTACCAGATGCCTCGCGCGCGTTCGCCGACCGCATTACATCCATGACAATGAAAGGCGATATATCACTCCGGCTGGCAATTTTTAAAACCATTATTATTCGCTCGCGTTAGTTGCCAACCCATCACCACGTGGATCAGATTTTATTGAGCAAGTTTCCGGACTTCTAGGCAAACCGCCTGAACAATAGACAGCATTAACAAAACCAAGAACTGGTGTTGCCGCTACATTATGTCCACGTTGTATGAGAAAAGACTTTGTTTTTTGAGCCAAATGTGGTTCGTAAAAAGTAATATCTGGCATAGCACTATGATGGACGCGTGGTGCAGAAATTGCTTGGCTAAGTTTCTTATCACCTATCATTGCGCGAGCGATCACGTTAATCAAAGCCGTCGGAGCAGATATACCACCAGATGCTGCACCCACAAAAAATAGGTTATTCGTATGTTTGTTACGGACAATAATGGGGCTTAATGCAGCCGGCCCTTTAGCATGGTCGCTAGGCGCTGCAGCAAGCATGATACCAGTGCCTTTGGCCATTCGACCTGTGCCGAAGTTATTATTCATTGTTAATGAGCAAGCCACAGCTGAGCCATCACGATCAACAACAACAAAGCTTGTAGTAGGAGAATTTTCAGATCCCTTTTTCGGGCTTAGTTTAAACTCATTTAACGATAAGTGGTGATTTGCTCGATAGTTACTTATTAATTTCCCCAAGTGTGCATTAGAAATCAGTTCCTTGGGAAAATTAGCAACTGAAAAATCATCTCTCAACCGACGCTCACGGTCAGCAAATGAACGAAGAGCCGTTTCGGCTAAAATATGGTATTTTCCACCCTCCGACGCGTCGTCAAACAAATCATTCATTTCCAACATACCAAACATTTGAGCCAAAAGCAGGCCGCCAGAAGCTGGCGGTAGCATAAAATTAATTTCATGAAAACCAAATTCTCTAGAAAGCACTTCTTTCCATTTTGGTTTAAATGCAATTAGATCATTCAGAGATAGAGATCCACCAACTGCCTGGACACCTTTAATAAATCGACGAGAAAATTTTCCCCTATAAAATTCAGCAGGGCCCCTTCTGCGTATGTTAGAAAGAACCCCCGCCAAATTAATTTGACGTATAAAGGTACCTTCAGAAATTAAATCTCCATCCGCCTTCAAAAATACTCCACGACTTTCAGGATCAGCAATAAGCGCAGCGGCGACTGGTTCCAAATCATTAATTAAAGTGCGCGACACCTGAGTGCCAAGGCGCGCTAATTTTTCTCCAATAACTACTAAACTTTCCCATTGAAAACGACCAAATCGATTATGAAGTGCAAAAATACCAAGCGGATTACCTGGGACAGCGCTAGGCCGTGACGCACTTGCCGGAATACTAGCAGGTACTCTGCTTAGAAAATCTAAAGCCATAATTTTCTTTGTCTTGTGGTCGAACACCATGCAAACACCGCCACCACCAAGACTGGCTCTGGAGGGTAACGTGACAGCTAGTGTAAAATAAACCGCGGTAGCAGCATCTGCCGCACTACCACCTGCCGATAAAATTTTCTGACCCTCTAACGCGGCTCTCGGTTCATCAGCAGCAACACCGCCTATAAATCCTTTAATGTATCCCTCCTTGCCGAGTTCAAGAGGTGCGCTAGGGAGACATCCCATCAAAAAAAAATTGAGGCAAATTATTGTCCCAAAATATCGTAAATTTCTATCTAGCTTGATCATTTAATCACCTGTGATTTGACGAGACCCCGCGTACAAACTAATTTGTACATGTCAACGAACAGGACTAATTCCACTATTCTAGAATTTACCGGAATTGAAAACTTGAAATATCGCATCTATTTATACACTATTTTTATAATTACTTTTATTATGGCCGGCCCCACTTTATTACCGTCACCACTGGAAGCAAAGAGGATTTCCATGATTCGGGATGCCGAGATTGAAAATACTATCCGAAACTATACAAAACCACTCCTTCTAGCCGCTGGCCTTGACCCTTTATCCATACGCATCCATATCGTTAAAGACAACACATTGAATGCTTTCGTTGCAGGAGGCCAGCAAATATTTATTAATAGCGGCCTTATATTAAGAAGCAAAAACGCCAACCAATTAATTGGTGTTTTAGCTCACGAAATTGGCCACATTTCAGGTGGCCATCTTATTAAAGGTGCAAAAGCAAGAAAAAATATTTCAGCAACTTCATTATTAAGCGTTCTACTAGGCGGAGCCGCTATAATTGCCGGACGCCCAGATGCCGCAGCCGCAGCCATTCAATTTGGCGCCAATGTAGGTATCAAGAATTATTTAAGTTTCAATAGAACTCAAGAATCAGCCGCCGATCAATCTGCGTTCAGGTTCTTGGAACTAACACAACAATCGGCAACTGGACTGTTAGAATTCATGAAAGTATTAGAAGATCAGGAATTATTGAGTACCCGGAACCAAGACCCATACGTGAGGACACATCCTTTAAATCGAAATCGAATAGAGTCAATACGTCAACATCTAAAGAAGTCCCGTTTTACTGGCAAACTATCATCAACAATAGACAGTACTTCTCATGCGCGTATCAAAGCAAAATTAGTTGGCTTTACACAAACATATTCACAAACATTGCGCGAATACCCCGAAAACAAAGAGTCTTTGCCGAGTATTTATGCACGATCAATTGCTTATTACCGTATACCTAATGTTCAAAAGGCCATTAAGTTAATCGATAAGTTAATCTCTAAAATGCCCAACGACCCGTATTTTCATGAATTGAAAGGGCAAATTTATTTTGAGAATGGTAAAATTTCTCTTGCCTTAACTTCCTATCAAATGGCTACCGACCTAATACCGGATTCGGCTTTGTTACGAGCGCAGTTAGGTCGCGCACAAATTGCAAAGAACGAGCCAGATTTTCTCACAAAGGCGGTCAGTAATCTTTTATATTCTGTAGATAAAGATCCAAATCGCCCTAACGTATGGCGCCAACTTGGGATAGCTTATGGCCGATTAGGTAAAAAAGGTGAGAGTTCACAAGCCCTCGCGGAGGAAGCTATTTTGTTAGGACGCAACAAAGAAGCAATTCACATTGCCGAACGAGCAAAAAAACAATCAAAAATTGGCACAACAAATTGGTTGCGTGCAGAGGATATCATAACAGCAGCTCGCGAAAATCTGAAAACAAAATAACACAAAAGTAATTCGACGAACTAAGTATATAAAATTATTTCCAATTTAGTTATTATAACACATTATAAATACGAGACTATTAAGGGCCTTAAATCAAAACCTATTTAAAAAAAACCTTATCTAAACGATGGCGTAGCTTTTTCTATCGCTGTACTCTCCTATCGCAGGGATATAAAATAAATAATCTAGAATAAATCTGCGTGCAATGCCCCCACTCTTTCTTGTAAAAAATAATATTGCAATCAGAAACCCAAGGTAACTTTAATGAAAATTCCGTTTTATAATCTAGCAATCTTTTTTTTATCGGTAACGCTTTTAGCCTCAATAAACTTGCCAAAAATTGCCCACACCCAAATAATTAATAACGAACTAAATAGTTCCTCGCTAAACGTTCAGCAGCGTAAAGAGGTAAAAGATATTATCAGAAAATATCTACAAAAAAATCCAGATGTTATTATAGAATCCATCCAAAAGATGCGGAAGCAACAAGAACATCAAGCCAAAGAGCGCAGTCTAAAAAACTTAATTATTTATAAAGAACTCATTTTAAATGATCCAACTTCGCCCATTGCTGGTAATCCAGAAGGTGATGTTACCGTAGTTGAATTTTTCGATTATAGTTGCGGTTACTGTAAGAGAATCTTTCCACACCTTAAAAGATTAATAAACGAGGATAAGAATATTCGTTTTGTTTTCAAAGAGCTGCCAATATTGTCACCTCAATCAGAACTTGCCGCCCGTGCGGCCTTAGCTGCCTGGCGCCAAGATAAAACGAAGTATATAGGGATCCACAGTGAATTTATGAAGTTGAATGGTCGGTTTTCTGAAGTACGCATTTTACGTATCGCAAAAAATAAAGGCCTTAATTTAGCTCAGCTCAAGAAAGATATGGGTTCATTAGCCTTGGATAAGGCCATAGCGGGAAACCGTCAACTAGCACAAAAAATGAATATCACAGGAACTCCAGGGTTTATTATAGGAAATAATATTATCCCCGGAGCCGTTGAACTTGAAACACTTAAAAAACTTATCGCGAAGGTTCGCAAAGCTAATGTTGCGGACTGAATGGAATATTAAATATAACCCACGTTAGGTATAAAAGATTGAAAATACTATCAATTTTCGGAACGCGCCCAGAAGCGATAAAAATGGCTCCGGTCATCAAAGCACTTGAAGCTGAAAAAACCATTGAGTCGAAAGTTTGTGTTACGGCTCAGCATAGAGAAATGCTCGATCAAGTTCTAAACCTATTTTCCATCCAGCCAACCTATGACCTAAATATTATGACTAGCAATCAAGAATTAACGGATGTTACCACTGCCGTTCTGCAAGGCTTAGATCGAATTTTAAAAGAATGTCAACCCGATAGAATATTAGTCCACGGGGACACAACGACAAGTTTTACTGCTGCACTTTCTGGTTTTTATCAGAAAATACCAGTTGGTCATGTTGAAGCTGGCCTTCGCACGGGTAACATTTATGCGCCTTGGCCAGAAGAAATGAACCGTCGACTAACTGATACAATCTGTGATCTACATTTTGCCCCTACACAATCTTCTAAACAAAATCTCATTAAGTCTGGAGCTAAGAAATCTAATATTTTTGTGACTGGCAACACAGTAATTGATGCGTTATTAAGCATTTGCGAGCGATTAGAAACTGAACCTCATATTCTAGAACAGGCTCGAAAAAATTCACCACCATTAGATAACACCAAGAAGTTAATTCTTGTGACAGGACACCGCAGAGAAAATTTTGGAGGCGGGTTTGAACAAATTTGTATGGCCTTGGCAAAACTCGCAACTAGAGAAGATGTCCAAATTATATATCCAGTACACCTAAATCCAAATGTTCAAGAGCCTGTTAATCGAATTTTAAACCATAATAGAAATATTCAACTCATAACACCGCTTGAATACCTACCTTTTGTTTACCTGATGAAAAAAGCTCACTTTATAATTACTGATTCCGGTGGTATTCAAGAAGAAGCCCCTTCGCTTGGTAAACCCGTTTTGGTAATGCGTGAATTGACTGAACGACCAGAGGCAGTTGATGCGGGAACCGTTAAACTTGTTGGCACTAACCAAAGTAAAATAGTAGAAGAGGCGACGCATTTACTCGACGATAAAAAATTCTACGCCACCAAGTCCCAAACGCATAATCCATATGGGACTGGCAATGCAAGTAAGATAATTGTTACGGAGCTTCTTCGTGCACTCAAAAACTAAGATTAACATTAAAAAAGTTTGTGTTATCGGACTAGGCTATGTGGGATTACCCACCGCGGCTATCATTGCAAACCAAGGTATTACAGTTTGTGGCGTCGACGTTAATAAAAGAACTGTTGAAACTATCAACAAAGGAAAAATCCATATTGTTGAACCAGATCTAGATATTATGGTTCAAAGTACGGTTGCCGCAGGAAAACTTTATGCGACCACTTCAATAGAGCCTGCAGATGCATTCATTATTGCCGTTCCTACACCTTTTAAAGGAAAAAATGAGCCTGATCTCAAATACTTGGAACAAGCTGTTCAAGCATTAGCCCCCAACTTAAACCAAGGCAATCTTATAATCCTAGAATCGACATCTCCGGTTGGGACAACAAAAAAAATTGCCCGCTGGCTATCAGATGCGAGACCCGACCTAAAATTTCCCATATTTGGGAAAGATTTAAAGTCCGAAAAGCACAATATTTACATTGCACATTCTCCCGAACGGGTTTTGCCGGGGCGAATTTTAGTCGAATTAATTAACAATGATCGCGTCATTGGTGGACTTTCGCAGGCTTGTAGCGAGCAAACCAAAGATCTCTATTCCCTTTTTGTTAAAGGCAAATGCCATTTAACAGATGCTGATACGGCAGAATTAGTCAAACTTGCAGAGAATGCTTATCGCGATACCAATATTGCTTTTGCTAACGAAATGTCGCTAGTTTGCAATAAACTGAATATTGATATTTGGGACATGATAGATCTTGCCAACCTTCATCCACGAGTAAACATATTAAAACCAGGACCAGGCGTTGGGGGCCATTGTATTGCTGTAGACCCGTGGTTCATAGTACATTCCGCACCGGAACAAACTCCGCTGATCCAAACAACTCGCCAAGTTAATAATAGCAAGCCAGATTGGGTGGTTAAACAAGCCCTTACAGTGACAAAACCCTCATCTACGATTGCTTGCTTAGGTTTAAGTTATAAATCAGACATTGATGATTTGAGAGAGAGCCCTGCAATAAGAATTGTTAAAGAATTAGCTGCCAGACACCTTGGTCCGATTATTGTAGTTGAACCAAATATCCTCGAACTGCCGTCTGATTTACGAGACCTAGAGAATATAAAATATGGTCTCTACGAACAAGCCATCCAGCAATCTGAAACAGTAATTGTTTTAACGGACCACAAAGAATTTAAAAACGCCGATCAGTCAAGATTGGTAAATAAAGAAGTGATAGATACACGTGGCATATGGCGTAGCAGTAAAGAACCAATTATAACTGGGATCCTAAATAATGGCTGAGAAAACAGCACTAATAACTGGTATAACAGGTCAAGATGGCGCCTATCTTGCTGAATTTCTATTAAGAAAAGGCTATGAAGTCCACGGCATAAAACGCCGATCATCTTCATTTAACACCGGCCGTGTTAACCATCTTTATACCGACCCACATATTGAAAATAAGAAATTTTCAATGCATTTTGGCGATATAACTGATGCTACTAATTTAATCCGCTCAATACAAAAAACCCAACCAGATGAAATATATAATTTAGCTGCCCAAAGCCATGTTCAGGTAAGTTTTGAAATGGCTGAATATACTGCAAACGCAGATGCCTTAGGCCCGTTGCGTATTCTTGAAGCTATTCAAATATTAGGCTTAGAAAAAACCACACGGTTTTATCAAGCATCAACATCAGAACTCTTCGGAAAAGTTTCCGAAATACCACAAACTGAGAATACACCTTTTCACCCCCAAAGTCCTTATGCAATCGCCAAGCTTTATGGTTATTGGATTACGGTAAACTATCGAGAGGCATATGGCATACACGCTTCCAATGGTATTTTATTCAACCATGAGAGCCCCATCCGGGGTGAAACATTTGTCACCCGTAAAGTCACGAGGGCCGTGGCTGCTATTGAGCTTGGAATAGAAGAAAAAATGTTTTTAGGAAACATAGATGCGGTGCGTGACTGGGGCCACGCTAAGGATTTTGTTGATGGTATGTGGCGCATGTTACAACAAGATCAACCCGGCGATTATATCCTTGCAACTGGGGAACAACATTCTGTTCGCGAATTTGTAGAGTTATCATTTTCCGTAATTGGGGTAAAAATTTCTTGGAACGGTAATGGGATAGAAGAACAAGGGATAGATGAGAAAACTGGTAAAGTCCTAGTCGAGATTGACCCTCGTTATTTCAGACCGACTGAAACAGATTTGTTATTAGGTGATCCAACTAAAGCTCACAAAATACTTGGCTGGCAACACACAACATCATTTAACCAATTAGTTCACGAAATGGTGAAAAGTGATCTCGAATTATTGAAAGCTAAAATTGATGGCCAATGAGGTGTCCTATAAACTAGAAGGATTATTATCTAAACCTTTTGAGCTAAAAGGAAAAACTGTTTGGGTTGCTGGAGCTACCGGCATGGTGGGAAGCGCCACGACTAGAAGATTAGAACCTGAATATTGTAAAATCTTGACACCTAATCGCAGCGAACTTGATCTCCTTAACCAAAAGGATGTCAACAATTGGACCTCGCTTAACAGGCCTGATGTTGTCATAGTCGCAGCAGCAACGGTTGGAGGTATTCTGGCTAATTCAACGCGCCCTGCAGAATTTATATATAACAATCTGATAATTGAGAGCAACATTATACACGCATCATACGTGAACGAAGTAGAAAAACTTTTGTTTCTCGGCTCCGCATGCATCTATCCTCGAGAGGCATCTCAACCAATGACTGAGGAAGCTCTTTTAACAGGGACCCTGGAGACGACTAATGAAAGCTACGCAATTGCTAAAATTGCTGGCATTAAAATGTGTGAGGCCTACCGAAAACAATATGGATGCGATTACATATCAGCTCAACCCAATAATCTGTATGGTCCTGGCGATAATTTTGATCTCAAAAGTAGTCATGTTATACCTGCCCTGATACATAGAACGCATTTGGCTAAAATAAAACACGATAGTTCTTTAACCGTCTGGGGTACTGGTACAGTCAAAAGAGAATTTCTGCACGTGGATGACTGTGCCGATGCATTAATACATTTACTTAAATATTATAGTGGCATTAGTCATATTAATATTGGGACTGGTGAAGAAATTACAATTAAAAAACTCGCTCAAAATATATCCGATATAATTGGTTTTACCGGTGAATTAAGGTTCGATTCAAATATGCCTGACGGCTCTCCCCGCAAACTGCTAGATAATAAGAAGATGAAAGCTTTAAACTGGAATTCTAGTATAGAACTGAAAGATGGGTTACACTCACTATACCAATGGTTCCAGAAAAATATCTCAAACTAAAACTAGTTAAATGAAATCACTTAAATTCTACATTCCTACTAAATATAAAAGAATTCCAGCAAGAGGAAGACACGTCAAAACCGATAAAAATTAAGTATGAAATGACTTCTCATCTAGCAATCAAAACTTCTGATAAAGGTAAAACGCTAAGACGCCAAGAACTTCTTTACGGCAGCTTTATCTATTTTTCCAATATTTGTTTTTGGCACCGCTTTTAAAAGAGAAATTCTTCGAGGTACTTTGTAACTAGCCAAATGTTCCTTACAAAAAGCGATAAGATCTTCTGACGTAGTTTTCGATCCTTTACGTAACTTCACACAAGCACAAATTACTTCACCACGGTATTCATCTGAAATACCGACAGATGCTGCATCAGAAACATCTATATGCAGATAGAGCACCTCATCGATTTCACGTGGGTAGACGTTATAACCACTGACAATTACCATGTCCTTCTTTCGGTCTCGAATATATAAATTACCCGAGGCATCAAGTTCACCAATATCACCGGTATAAAGCCAACCATCTCGTAATGTTTCAGCCGTTTCGGTCGGTCGGTTTCGATAACCTGACATGACTTGCGGTCCTAGCACTCGAATTTCCCCTTGAGAGCCAGTCCCCAACACTTTTGTCTCAGTCTCCACATCGACTATCTCTACCAATGTATTGATTAATGGCTTACCAACAGAACCCGCTATCAAGGCCGAACCTTCCGATACAGCCGAGACTACCGGACCTGCTTCTGATTGACCGTAGCCCTCCAAAATAGGACACCCTGTTAACCTCTCCCAACGTCGCAAGATCTCTTCTGGTAGGGGCGCTGAACCTGAATACGCAATCCTCAGTGATGAAAAGTCTGTACTATCAAATTTTTCGTAACCCATTAATCCAATGAAAATAGTCGGACCAACCGGCAATATAGTAATTTGCTCCTGACTAATCATATTTAAAACTAATTCGGGACGATATCGGCTTAAGATATTAAGTTGGCCTTTGCAATAAACTGCTAGATGTAACGCCATCGAGGATGCATAAACATGAAAAAGAGGCATCGCACAAAGAACCCGTTCCATACCTTCCCGGGTTGGCCATCTAGCCTCACGTTGACTGATATTAGTCGATAATTGTCTATGCGTAATATTCACGCCCTTCGGCAATCCGGTCGTGCCACCAGTATACTGAAGCGTTGCAAAATCATCTGGCTCTGGCATTTTGGGCAAATTAATTTTTACATCATCCTGCCACGCATTAAAGCGCTCACCCGACTTTCCACCAACTTTTATATAATGAGTAATATTTAACCTTCCTAGCAGTGGCTGAACAACTGTCTCTATCTCCTCATCATAAATAACAGCAATTGGCTCTGCATCGCTTAATATATGGCTTAACTCATGCGATGTATAAATTGGATTAATGGGTACAACTTGACCACCAGAAGCATGAGCGGCAAACAAGCCAACCGCCATCTCCATAGAATTACTACACATCAAGGCAATCCGTTCACCCGCCAAAGATTGATCCGAAGAAAAGGCCTGTAACTTTCTTGCTACCCCAGCGACGCATCGTAAATATTGTGTGTAGGTAAGCTGACGATCCTCATAAATAAGTGCGGGTTTATCGCCAAAAATTTCGGCGGCCTCACATAACATATGAACTACTGTGGAATAAACTTTCGGGCGATCATCCATAACTAATTTTAACTATTACTCGACAATAATTTCTTCTGGATAATTAGATACAAAAATCTTATCTAAATCAGATCCATCTGGATCTTTATTCGCTGCATTACGTGCAAGACGTAGCTTATCAGCTGCATCATTTGGGATACTGCCAGCCTCTAAAATAGGTCTAACGTATTTATCAATAATATATAAAAAATTGCGCATACCGCGACGATGGGTGCTTCCATATCCTTTAATCAAACGAGCCAGATCAGCAACTTCAGCCGCAAATTTATTATGGAGTAACGACGCAGAGACGACCATACCCAACCAATCATCAATATTGGCCTGCTCGACTTTCCATCGGTAAGATTTTGGCCGCCACCATTTTAGCTTAGCTAAAAACCAGAGTTTTAAAAAACCAAAAACCGAAGTCGTTTGGACAGCCATACCAAAACCAAAATTCTCGATCTTGTCATGCTTTTCTCCCCAGGCCATCAATCTATTGCCGATGCTGGTCGGCAATATATCGCTAATCTCAGCTATACCAGGTTTAAAAAAATCAGTGACCGTGAGTAGATCATCTGGCGAAGCATTTGACTCATCTCTTATACGATCAAACCGATCAGCCCGTATTTTGGATTGAGCAACACGAATTATATCCTCATAAGACATGCGAAGTGCAAGTTGTCTCGCAACAATGTTTAACAGTTCATCATCACTATCTTTAAATTGTCCCAAACGAGATAAATAAGTTTCGGCATAAGCTTTATTTTGGTAATCAGTAAGTCGATTTATGGCATGCTGTAAAATAGGTTGGACGGATTCAGGGAATCCTCTTTTCGAAAGACTTTGCGGCAACATTTTAAAATTAACTGCATCTTTTTGAATTTGATGCGTTCCTTTCGCAATCGCATAGCCTTTTTCAAGCCCGGCAATATTAGAATCAACTGCTTTGCCCTCTTCTTTGATAGCCTCAATGAAATCTTCAAGTTCAACCCCAATTAAGTCGGTTGCTGCAACAGCACCCAACATAACTGCGTTTACGATCGCTCCGGATTCTCTTGCTGCTTGATTAGCATCAAATAAGACAGATTTATGTGCTGACTTATCCAAGATTATGCGTAGCCGTTCATTATCAAGCCGACCATCCGTCATAGCCATCTTTTCTGGCATCAAGTAAACGCGGGAAGTTGAAGCAATTAAGTGAGTTCTATCTGGTGTTATTAAACCATTGCCTGCAGCCCTCGCAGCCTCTGCGGCTTCAGTCGCAATCAATAAATCAACTTCACCAGCTGTTGGAATTAACGCGAAGATTGGTTTTGGGGAAACTGGTGTCAAAATCTGGGGTAACATTTCTATATAATAGGTTGTCGCGCCGGTTCGTTGAGCTACTCCAGGTACTGAAGTCGCCTGTATCGGATACCCCTTAGCCCAAGCCGCTTTGACAATCCAGTTCATAAGAACGCCGCCACCTTCGCCGCCCATGGCACAGATTAGAATTTTTACTAACTTGGCTTCGCTCTGTGTATTCATTGAGGTCGCACTGAACCAGATAACCAGCCAATCACACCGTTTCGAATACCAGCTATCAACTTATTAAATGGGTTGGGATTTTGGATCCTCTCAGCTTGATAAAAAGATGGACAAAGCTGTGCGGCATGTGCAATCTCACCACAAAGACCACAACCAACACAACTTTCAATAACTGTTGTAACAGGCTCATCCCTGAGAGGATCAGGATTATCTTTGAGGCTCAAAGAAGGACATCCAGAGAGACGGATACACGAATGGTCACCCGTACAAATTTCATCATCCACTCCAAAACGTGGAGTGATCACCTTTAAATCTTGTTTTAGTTTTTCTAAATTCTCGCCCTTTAAGCGGCGCTGGCGGGCTAGCATGCATTCACCATCAGCAATAATAACCTTCAGACCCTTTTGCTCCGTTGTCATAGCTTCGCGGAGGGTTTCTAACATCCGGCTAACACCATAAGTCCGCACGGTTCGCAACCAAGTGACGCCGAGAGCCTTCAAAGTGCTCTCTATTTCACTGGTCTGAGTTATTGAGTTGGATGCCTCAATTGACGAAGGAATATTCTGTTGCCCAGTTGCAGAGGAATAACCATTTTGCATAATAACCAACACACCATCGCCCTCATTAAATAAGTTTGATAATACGCCTGTTTGAAGACCGTTATGCCAGAAACCACCATCACCCATAATACTGATAGTTCGTTTATTAAGTATTGGCCCTACAGCCTGCGCGCTGGCTAAACCCAAACCATAACCTAAAATAGAGTTTCCCATACTAAACGGTGCATATGTCGCGAAGGCATGACAACCAATATCTGCTGCGATGTGTATATCTCCAATTTCCTCCTTTAACATTTTGATCGCTGTGAATACTGGACGCTCCGGACAACCTGTACAAAATCCAGGTGGTCGCGGTGGCAGCTTTACATTCATAACCTCTTGGCCAAATTCCAAATCGTTAAAAAGTTTTGCTGCTTTATTTCGTAATGTATCAGGATCAATGGCCAAATGCTCCATCTCGCCCAGAAAATCTACCAAACCCCGTGTAACCGCTTCGGCATTATATTCTCCACCCGTCGGGAAAACATCTTTGCCAAAAATTTTAGTCTGGATATCTGCTTTACGTAAGAAGGTATTAATTTGATGCTCAATAAATTCAGGCCGACCTTCTTCCATAACTAAAATAGCATCCTTACCTGCACAGAAATCTGTTATCTGACCCGGTACCAACGGATGAGTTACATTTAATACCATTAGGGGTATATCAGAGTTGCCGAATTGATCGCCAAGCCCTAGAGCACCCAAACGATTTACTAACGTATTAAATAGTCCGCCTTGTAAGATGATACCTAAATTATTAAAGCGTCCATCGAAGAATTCATTTAGACCTCGGTCAACAATAAACTTTTCAGCAGCGGGAAGACGTTCTTCAACTTTTTTCTTTTCCTGTGAAAATGTTGCAGGTGGATGAGCTAACCTGTCATAGTCAAATACCGCAGGGCTATCAGCTTTATCGATCGTATTGACTTTAGATCTTTTATTATTCTTGGTTGTGAACTCTCCTTGCATGTGACATGCCCTGATACGAAGACCTAAAATTACGGGTGTATTTGTTGCTTCAGATAACTGAAAACCATTTTCAACCATTTCAACCATGCTGTTTAGATTAGGACGAGGATCTAGTAGCCACATAGAAGATTTCATAGCAAATGCATGAGTGCGCTCCTGGATTATACTAGCACCATCCCCAGTATCTTCACCTGAAACAATCATCGCTCCGCCTTTGACACCAGGGCTAGCTAGATTAGAAAGTGCATCAGAAGCAACATTCGTTCCGACAACAGACTTCCAAGTCACAGCACCTCTAATAGGGTAATTAATCGACGCGCCGAGCATAGCAGCGGCTGAAGCTTCACTAGAATTAGCTTCCACATGCACCCCAAGCTCTCCCATCAACTCTTTGGCTTGAACCAAAACATCTAATAAATTGGAGACTGGTGCACCTTGATAACCTCCAACATAACCAACTCCTGCCTGCAATAGAGCCTTGGTGACAGCAAGTATCCCTTCACCCTGGAACTTTCCATTGTCACCCTGGCGAAGTTGTTCAATTTCTTTATGAAATGATCGCTCCATATCCACCTCCATATTTTAATAACCATACAACGATACAAAGATGAAGGTAAAATGGAAAGGCTTTAAGACAGTGTATGATTAGATAAAATTTAGGTCAATTAGGGTCTGGCACATCATAATTCGACATAAAGTCATCAACAATTCCGTCAAAGTAATCCCAATCGGCTTCTCGGTGTGAATGATTACGAATAATAAAAGACGCTCCAGCATAAAATTTTTCATACTGTTGCTGTCGCCCAGCAAATTCGGAACCAACAAAATCCCAGGCTAATCGAAATAATTTCATCCGATCAAGGGCTCCCATCTGCGGTGTTTGAAAATATTTTTCAAAATCACTACGTAGCTTCTCATCATGCATAACATGCACATTTCCCGGCATTTGAAATACACCGCCACCGCAAAACGTTCGTAATTCATCAATAAGCGCCGAATGATTGTCAGTACACCAATCCAGCGTTGCATACATCATTCGCCGATTAAATGTCATATAGTCCTCTGGCCAATCTTCCGCTGCCTCAATTTGACCGTGTATCATAGCGGAAATAGCAGCCTCCTGTGCCGCCATCCGTCCAATAGACTCTCTCACAGCGGGTATTTGATCCGCGCCTGTCGACTTTGTTATTTTAGAACAAAGCCCTAAAATTAGCTGCAACTTAGCCCAAAATCTAACATTAGATTGATGGTTGCCATAACAGTGGCCCGGCGTTTTTATATAAATCTCACGAGCTAAAATAGCATCATCCATGACAAACACCTTCTCCCAAGGCACCTTCACTTTATCGCAGATAACCAAAACGTCAGTCTCGTCATATTTCCAGGTCAAGGGACTGTCAAATTCGTTTTCAGCATTTAATGCAATTGGTTGGCGCATCCAAAGGGATAGCCCCTCTGCATTACACGGTACAGCGCATGTTATCGCTTCTTTAACTTGGTTCGGAGCTAGCGGTAAAAGATTGCCAACCCAAATTTCATTGCAAAATATCGCACTCGTAGCCAACATTTTCATGCCTGATATAACTACTCCATCATCGTCTTCTCTAACGACGCGGAGCGTGGGTACCGGAAGATTCTGCTTTTCATAAAATTCAGGATTACGCGCAGCTTGCGGCGGCAATACAGCATAGGTTGCAAATATATCATTTTGCCGCATGTGCTGATAATAGGCCAAAAGATTATCACCAAATTTATAGGTTTCTGAATCGAAAACTGAGGGCCTTGTCGACATCCCCGTAACAAAACTGGCTACATGGTCAGGTGAACGTCCAAATAAACCGGAAGATACATCTGCAATTTTTTTATGGGCTGCAGAACGCTTACGTAAATCATCACGGTTTTTTGCTTTGAGAAACCACATAGAATAACGTTCACCATCTTCCTCAAAAGACAGAATATCTCTGAATTCTGGATCATGCTTAATATCGTATAGGGAGGCTACAGTTTTGGCTGCATTACAAAATGCAGGATGGGTTGTTATGTTTTTAACTTTTTCATTGCCTATATAAACAGTACGACCGTCGTTAAGGCTTTCTAGATGTTCGTTTCCTGTTTTTAACAAATCCCTGCTCCTTTATGGGCATTAGGCGGCGTGACTTTGCATATTTTGTTCTGCCTTTATTTTTTCCGCAACGGAAATAGCTTGCGAAGTCGTCCCGACCATTTTTTTTATTAAAATCTGAAAGTTCTCAAAGTCTTGTTTGCTATAACCTGCAAAAATTGTGTTATTAATTTCCTGACGAGAAAGCACAACTGAGGATAGTACTCCTCGTCCCTTGGTGCTCAAGGACAACAAAACACTGCGCCGGTCCTCCGGATTAGGTTTCTTTTCAATCAATCCTTGTTTAAATAACTTACCCGTTTCCATAGTGATATGTGTGCTTCCGGCCTGAAGAGTTTTAGCAACATCACCAACAGTAACAGGACCCTTAGACGCTTTTTCCGAAATGACCGCCAAGATATGGTACTGAATACCGTTAACACCAATCAAATCACCTATTTGATCTCGTAATTTTTCCATATGCAAAGACGAGATCAATAACCCATAAATAAAACTCCTAAAATCGGTATCCGAACCGTCAACGAGAAATTCTGGTCTCGTTATAGTCAAGTCTGCATTTTTATTACCTGAACTCATTTTATATTAGTATCCGAACAATTATTTAATAATTTTATATAAATATTTTATATAATAACGCGCAAGCAAGACAAATAGCAATACGTTTTATATCTTGCTAAAATATTTATCAATTGGACAGTAATATTGTAATTAACGTTTTAAGTATCAGGTTCGTAGAAATAATGTAGCTCAAACATAACGCAACCACCTTCGGATTTAAATGGTCCGTGAAAAACCCCTGGAGGACGACAGGCATAGGTTGGGGCATGAAAATGTTCGCCGCCTTCGCCATTTTCATCATTTCCCACGATCATATCCCCCTCAAAAAGGTGAACCTCCTCCCAATGTTCATGGACAAAAGGAGCTGTAGTATATACGCCAGGTTTAATGCGAAGAAAACGAGAACGGCTACCTGTTTTACCCTCTTCATCTAGATCTGTTGTAAGAACCTTTTGTTCCATACCTTCAGGATAACCAGGTGGAACCTCCCAACCTTCTTCCATATCCAGCGGCATAAACTCCAAATGCGGTTTACCTTTTCCCATTAAATAACTCCTACTTATTCCTCTGGTGGCAGGCTTATTGCCTGATACGAATAGCTAATGTTACGATCCAATTTTGGATCAATCAAGGATGCCTGAAAAGTATCCGCGGAACGTACCCCGCCAGAAACGGCCAAGGTACCGCAAAACATCAATGTTCCGGGTGAAAGTTGCTCCCCATCTGTATAAAGTGAAATTAGCTCCTCGGGATCACGCATGGTTGTCACTGGACCTTCTTGATAATTTTCTTCATCACCATCAACAATGATTGTCGACTTAAGAATCAGCTGGTCCCAATGATCAACAACGTCGTCATAACGCCACAACGCTCTCGCAATCGGCTTTGCGCACATTTGCTTCGAGACGGTAACATCGGTAGCCTCGATGATCCGGTCCGTATGATCGGAGCCCAATCCAACCCAATATCCATCTTCTAATGATAAAATAAAGAACTCTATCTCACCACTTGAGTCTGTACCAATAACCTGAAATTCCTCTTCCATTGTTAGTTGATCAACCGAACACCGATAAAAGGTTGGCGTTTTGGTCGGGCGTGAAACGCCAAGCTCCTCAAGTTCAGAAATATGCGCTTCCATCGCATCAACATTTCGGCTCGTCCAACCCGCAATAACGAGATTATTTACGTTAACTATTCTAGACGTAGTTTCATCTGTCAAAAATTCAAGTTGCTTTTTCACGGTCATGTAAGTCAAATCCAACCATCTAAATAGTATTTGCGCTTTTTGATTATATCAATGCTATTAGGCAATGACACACCAAAATGAATAGTCAAATCTTAAATTTTCATATGATTTAGAGGTAAGACCGTATTTTGTTATCAATACTCAATCTACTATTAATGCGGCGCAATCTTTCCCAAAGAACAAACCGACCAGATGCCCTAGCATGGCTACATAAAGAACTTGTAAGTAAGTAATCTTTTATCTACCCATAATTCTCTCACTAATAGTCGGGATTGATATAATGGACCTAGCTTATTTTACGATGCCCCTGCATCCTGATAACCGCCCTTTAGTTGAGACCCTAAGAGAAGATCGTGAGGCTTTCATATTAGCGGAGAAACTAGGGTTCACAGAAGCCTACATGGGTGAACATGTGACTGATACTTTCGAGCCAATTCCAAATTCAATGATATTTTTGGCTTCCATCGCTTATGAAACAAAAAATATTAAACTAGGCACAGGCACTGTTAATCTAGGTCATCACCATCCAGCTGCCACAGCAGCTGAGGTGGCAATGCTTGATCATATGCTTGAGGGTCGATTTCTTTTTGGCGTCAGCCCTGGAAATCTACCCTCGGACGCCGAAGCCTTTGGCACATTAGAGGCCAACCGCAACGAAATGTTCGTTGAAGCCTTAGAACAAATCATTAGCATCTGGACAACTGACCCGCCTTATCGTTTAACCGGCAAATACTGGAATATAACAACCGAAAAAACATACCTTCCAGAATTGGGGCAGGGTATTATAGGAACACCGTACCAGAAACCACACCCACCAATAATAGGCACGGTTGTTGCTCCCTACTCGAAGGGTATTATTGGTCTAGGCGAACGTGGCTGGCACGCAATATCGGCCAATTTTCTACTGCCAAAATGGGTCGCCACTCACTGGCCACTTTTTGTTGAGGGATGCAAAAAGGCTGATCGAACAGTCACTACTAAAGACTGGCGGGTGGCAAAAAGTATTTTTGTTGCTGATAATGACAAAATTGCAGAGGAATACGGCAAAGGTCCCAAATCACCTTACCGCTTCTACTTTGATCAATTAGGTGGCAAATTGAGGCTATACAACAAACTCGACCTATTCAAAACCGATCCAAATCAGCCAGATGGGGAAATTACCACCGACTATATGCTTGATAAGCTTGTTATCTCCGGCAGTGTGAACAGTGTTGTCGAACAGTTATTAGAATTTCGTGAAGAAATTGGCGACTTTGGAACGCTAATCTACAATGGCCCTGACTGGGTTGATGCTGAACTTGCAAAACGCTCAATGGAATTGATGGCAACAAAAGTCATTCCCCGCATTAACGAAGCCATCTAAATAAATCATTAGTACCTAAAATATAGTGAGTGCCAGAGCGTTTTATTAGAAAAAAATATTTTTATCCTTGCTAAAAAACAAATTTTTTTATTTTATATAAAACAAATTTTATAAATAATATGTATTTTTTCAATAGTTGAATAAAACAATTTAAAATTACTAGGTGGCTTCTTAGTTAAAGGGAATTTTATATGACATATAAATTTGAATTATTTTGCGCAGATTGTCGAAACGCCTACGATCAAAATACTGGTGAAGCTGCCCTCGAAATTATTCGACAAAATTTGGAAAAATTAATAAAAGAAAACCCCGAATTTATAGAGAAGAGCTGTGGTGCTAACGCTGAATATGGCGTTAATGAACTTTATACTGATCCTCAAAATGGCTTCATTGTCTACGCCCATAATATCAAGGTCGGACGGAAATCGCCACCACATGATCACGGCGCATCGTGGGCGGTTTATGGCCAAGCAAAAAAATTTACAGACATGACTGAATATCGCCGCCTCGATGATAAAACCAAGGCTGGCCACGCTAAAATTGAAGAAACAAAAAAATATAGATTAGATTTTGGCATGGCGGGAAAGTTCGGGCCACACGATATTCATCAAATTTATTTCGAAGATGAGGCGCGCTTCATACGAGTGACCGGGGCAGATCTATTTAAAGAAGATACCCTAACCTATAACCCAGAGAATAATAGCGTCAATATAATTGGAACTGGTTCAGCAGCCGACAATGATCGTGCAGCAGCAAACTCCTAAACATCTTTGAGGATTAGAGAACACCGTAATGGCATCTAAGAGTAAAATAACAAACAATATTGCTGATCGTGATACCCCGCTAATTAAAAATTCTTGGTATGTGTTAGACTGGAGCAAAGACGTTGGTCCAGAGTTGAGGAACCGCATGGTTATCAACCAAGACCTTGTGTATTTCCGAACTAAAGAAGGCACAGTTTCGGTCCTACAAAACAGGTGCGCCCATCGCTGCTTTCCCCTCCATCGCAGTACATTGCATGAAAATGACACAATTCAATGCGGCTATCACGGATTAACCTATAATACCGAAGGAGAATGTGTACAAATTCCTTCGGCCTTAGACCTAAACCCCTCCTTTATTTCAATACATAAATATCCTGTTGTTGAAAAATCTCCAATGGTCTGGGTGTGGCCTGGTGATCCAGAAAAAGCAGATCCAAAATTAATTCCAGACTATGACTGGATAAATGAAGATGACTGGGGATATGGGACGGGATTTTACCATGTCAAAGGAAACTATTTGGCAATCCACGAAAACCTTCTGGATCTGACACATTTTCAATACCTTCATGGCGCAGTCCTGGGAACACAAAAACAACTGGAAGCGAAAGTTGAAGTAACTGTAAAAGATAACAAGGTGACCACTTATCGTGTAAATGAAGGCGAACCCGTTCCCGATCTCCATAAAGAAGCTACAGGACTAAAAGATATTCCAATCACTCGTCATGGAACAGCATCTTTCGTTACGCCCGGGTTCCATGAAGGTTACAGTCTCTTTGAAGATAAACAGGGAAGTAACAATGGGCGGACAGAGTACAAACCTCATATTCTGCATTTTATCACACCTGAAACTCAGTATACATCGCTCTATTGGTGGGTGTTTGGACGCAATTTCTCAGCACCAGATAAAAAACTAGACCAGTGGTATTCTGACGTCACCAGAAAGGTTTTTGAGGAAGATAAAGACGCAATTGAATGGATTGAATTCCAATGGGCTAACGACGACCGACCGGATTTTATGGAAAATCATGTACCATCGGATAAAGGTGCTGTAAAAATGCGCCAAATTGTCCATGAACTTGCTATACAACAATCTAATTAAAATTACTCCAGCCTGGATTCACTCCCATAATAGGTAATTCTATAACTTTGGTTTAACTGTGTTTTTTTGCGTTATATTTTATTTTCTAAATAAACTTCGCGGTACCAGATATAAATTCCGCTGAGGACAATTAGGCCAGATCCCAATATAATCTCAATTGTTAATGGATCACCTAAATAAATAACGCTAACAACGGATGCTACAATTAGTTGAGAATACAAAAAGGGTGATAAAAATGATGCTGTCGCATATCGGAGCCCTTTGATAATAGCCAGGTGCCCGGCAGCGCCAAGCCCTCCCTGCAAACACATCAATATTAACTCATGAGTTTCGGGTTGCCTCCAAAAAAATGGTACAATTAAAATTAAAATAATTACGCCGACCAAAGTAGAGTAGAAGAGTGTGGTGTACGGATCATCAACATTATTAAGCTGGCGTGTTTGAATTAGAAATATTGCTAGCAAAAAAGCTGTAATCATAGGAAGTAGGATTGCCCACCTAAAACCAGAGCCAGGCTGAATAATAATTAATACGCCACAAAAAGCAGCTAATACAGCAAGGTACCTTCTAATTCCAATTTTTTCACCCAAAAAAAGACTAGACAATATTGTAACCAAAACGGGAGAAAAAAACTGAACTGCCGCAGCATCCGCTAATGGCAAATATTTTAATGACGTATACATCGCTAGCGTCGCGCCAAATAATAAAAATGAGCGCTGCAGTTGTACTTTAGGTCGATTACTTTTGAAGATATTTCTTGGTTGGCGGAGTAAAAGATAAACCATAACAATCAAAGCATGAAAAAAATAACGGCTCCAAAGCACTTGGATTACTTCGAAAGAACTTGTCAAATTCTTACTAATAGCATCCATAATAGCCAACAAACTGCCACCTATAATGGTAAGAAAAATAGCTAAAATTATTTGTTTTTGACTAGNNNNGATCGCATCTTCCAGCGAAAATTCCTCAACCCACTCCTCTGGAGGACGAGCCATATCTTCGGGGCCAACCTGATCTAAACCCCAAAATATTTCCAACCAATGGCCATCAGGATCAAGAAATTCGACGGCAACTTGCACCCCCGCTCGCCTTCGCCCTTCAAATAAAATTTTGATATTATGTTTATTGAGATGTTCACGTGCTTTTAAAACCTCATCAAGACTATCAACCTCGAATGCCATATGATGCAGTTCAATATTTTTTGCGGGTCCTTCTGCACCTCCGACGAGGGCAACACCATGATGATCGTTATTACAGCGCATAAAAACCATCTTTCCATCAATCATGCTATCAGGATATACATCAGAAACACGAAATCCCAATACGTCGGTATAAAATTTTACCGATTTCTCAATATTTTGACAGCGCAGAACGACATGCCCAATCTTGGTTATATTAAATGGCAAATCTTCTGGCGTTGTTTTATTTTTTAACGCCTGCATTTCAGGACTTTGGATGCCGTCTACGTCAATCACACCTCTTGGCATGCTCAAACTCCTCTTCTGTAACAAATACCTCGCCTTCAAAAAGCTTACGAGCTGTTCTCAAAAAACCAGAACGCTTAATATTTATGTCACGACCGTTGATTTCTAGTTCAATATCGACATCCATGCCACCGCTTGGATGTTCTATCAACATACGATCATTTTTATTACTAGGATTATTCGCAATCTCAGCAGCCGGTGTACCAGGTATAAGGCAAGCTGTTGCAACGGTGATTGCCGCAAAAACACCGATAGTTGAGTGGCATCGATGGGGTATAAAGGATCGCGTAGAAATTATACCGCCATTTTTTGGCTCAGATACCAGCGTCATTTTTGGAATAGTTTTTTCAGTAACATCACCCAAATTCATCAGATGACCTGCTTCTATCCGTATATTTTCTATGCTTGATTTAAGCTTTTTATTCGATTCTAGTTGGGAAACTGACTCTGTACCATCAATGTTAAAATCAGTTGCTCGCATCACAACGATTGGCATTCCATTATCGATACAAGTCAACTCAATTCCATCAATAACGTCAATAATATTTCCGCTTGGTAGCAACGAACCACACACTGATCCTGCTGTATTTAAAAATTTAAGCCGAACCGCTGCTGCTTTCCCAAGCACCCCATCAATTTCCGCTTCACCCTCATAAGTAACTTTCCCCCCGGGAGTAAGTATCGTTGCAATCGCATTATCACCGCTATTGACCATGTGAATAACAACGTCGGTAGTAGGGTCGTTGGCCAATACCAAACCTTTCTCAATTGCAAATTGACCAACACCCGCTAAAATATTTCCGCAATTTTGGCTATAGCTAACAACAGGCTGATCAACAACTACTTGAGCAAATAGATAGTCAATATCAACACCTGGATGATCTGACTGACTAACAATTGCTACCTTGCTAGTGAGCGGGTTGGCACCGCCAAGACCATCAATTTGTCGCTCATCAGGAGATCCCATAACTTGGAGCAAAAACCGGTCACGCGCAGTATCATTTTCAGGTAAATCAGATTTTAAAAAGTATACCCCTTTTGAGGTTCCACCTCTCATCATTGTACATGGGATAGAGTTCAGCATATTACTCCTCAAATCCGTAAAGCCGGGCGGGATTATCGACGAGAATTTTTTGCCTTAATATTTTATCGGGAGCAAACAAGGCTAATAAATCAATAAGATCGCCATCATTTGGCATATCGCCGCTTATATTAGGATGGGGAAAGTCAGTACCCCAAATAGCGCGATCCGGCGCAACCTCTAACAATTTTTGCGCAAAAGGAACTCCATCGTGAAATGGTTTACCATTCGCTGAAATACGCTCCAAACCACAAACCTTAACCCAAAAGTTCTCATCTTTCATAAATTCTAGTAAAATCTGAAAAGGAATTTGCCCAATGCCATCTTCTGCCTTTGGGCGTCCCATGTGATCAATGACGATTTTTATATTAAGCCGCTTTAATAAGTCTTTATACTCCAGTAAATCCGCAGCATCGAAATGCAAAACTAAATGCCATCCAAGTCCCCGAACGATATCTACTGTCCGCCTTAGGAAATTTAGATCTGGAGCACCGCCTAAGTGTTTAACAAAATTAAATCGAACACCCCTTACGCCACCATCGTGGAGCCTTTGTAAATCCTGCTCACTTGTATTCTCATCAATATGACAAACACCGCGATATTTACCACCGCTATGAGCAATAGCGTCAAGCATCGCCGCGTTATCCGGACCGTGGCAACTTGCTTGAACAATGACGGCGCGCTCAATACCAAGAAAATCATGGAGTTTTCTTAATGTCTGACGCGAGGCATCAGGCGGAGTATAAGACCTTTGTGGATGATACGGAAACAAGTCGCCTGGTCCGAATACGTGGCAATGTGCGTCACAGGCACCAGGCGGTAATTCAAAGTCTGGCTTTCTAGGATTTAGATCGGGTGGCTGACAGGATTTATAGGGCCCTACGGTGGTATTCAAACTAGCCATTACTATTATGCCGAATGAACTCGATCTAGAAATTTAAGCGTCCGCGAACGCGCCTCAAGAGCTGCTTTCTCTACATAGAAATCTGGTCTCGCGTCATTCGCAAATGCATGGCCCGCTTCATAAATATATGATTCAGCATTCGGGATATTTTCTTTTACACCGTCAATAATTTCTGGAGGTGAGTGTGGGTCGGTTACACCATAATGAAATAAAGTTGCACAATTAGCACCATTAGCCGCATTATCAGAAAGCATCGTTCCGTAATACGCAACCGAACCTTTCAGATTAAGCAAACCAGCCATCCGGGCTGCCGCACCACCTCCCCAGCAAAAGCCGATAAGCGAAACCCCACCCCGATTTTCGACAGTCCTAACGGTAGCCATAATATCCTTTAACACACTATCGGGCTCTAATTTCTTGCCCATTGTCTGGGCTGTGTCTAAATCAGTAAATTCCAGAACCATCTCAGGCTTAATTCGATCATACATTGCTGGTAATATTGTATCATATCCCTGTTCGGCCCAAAATCGTGTTACATTTTTAAGTTGCTCCGTCATACCAAATATTTCTTGTAAAATAACAAGACCACCCTTGACACTACCTTCTGGTGTAGCGTTAAAAGCATCAAAATTGTGGCCGTCTTCTGCTATGATTTTAATCATTCTTTCTAACATTTCTTACCTTCCTAAATTCTTGCAGACAAAATCTTATTAATAATACGATGAATTTATTGATTTGACGACCACGACTCAAATTAAAGTAATAGATCACTCCTTAGTTATTATATTTTATTATAATGATGCTCCTTATGATGCGGCGAACTGTCATAGTGTTGGCGAATAAGATCAACACCATAGTCATTTCCATTAGGTGTTCTAACTAACGTATGCACATGAAAGTCCCGAGGTTCAGCGTTATCTAAAAACACACCGGCATGGTGATCAAACTCAATCAAAGTAACTGGACTTTGAATACGATAATAAAATGGTTGGTTATCTGCCTGACCGCCAATCCAACAAAAATGCATGTCCTTAAAATGATCTTCAACATCTTCCATTTTAGCTTCAAAAGGACCCGTGGGTAAGGCACCTAAATACTCTGCAATCAAACCAAGTAATTTATTGCGTTGAGGCCTAGTAAAGTCAACACCGCTTAATCCTTCGTATGGTACAATCCTATTATCACAATATGCACCACCTAAATGCAATCCATCATGCCGAACCCGCCGGCCTTCAGGCAAATCACCACCAACCATCGAATGCGCAACAAGAGCTTGAGCCTTTTGTTTTTTTGAAAAGGATCGCATGAGCTCAAGCCCACACCGCTCTTCATCATCAAAAATACTAAGACCCTTATGAGGGCCTTCATCCGCATTACAAGGTTCCCCTCCCATGAAAGTTGGCGTTATTGTCATTTGATCCGCTAAAATTAAACAATTGAGACAAAGGTGATGACCAAACATTTGCCAGCCCCACGGCTCCGTGGTTGAAGGCGTGCCAAATAAATTAAAAATATAAGTGAATTCACCAAAAATATTGGGGCCGCCAACCAAATCACCCAAAAAACCATTAAGACGCATAACATTGCGAGTTTTCTGATAGCCTTTTTGGCTTAAACAAACACGCATAACTTCCAATATGGCATCGCGGACTGGCTTTGATACTTCGGCCAGGCGTAAACCATAATCTTCCAGGTAAATTTCTGTATTCTGCCAGTTTCGCCATTGCTTTGAAAAAATTTTAAAACTAGACACTCTGAGTTGATCTTCAGTTAATAATCCAATGAGGTGGTTAGCTGCAATGATAGCTTGCTCTGTTGGCACTGACTCGGAACGCAAGTTAAAAAGACCCTGAATAACTTCACCATCTACTGTCATGCCTTTGTAGGGAACAGCATACATCTTCTGCCACCCATCTAATATTTCTTTGATAATCGGGCTATTTAAAACTTTATTAGCATGTTCGCGCGCCGTCCCTCCTTGGACCTTAGAATTCTCTGGTAAAGGAACAAATTTTCGATAATCTGAACGACCCATAGACTAAATTCACCTTAGAAAAAGCGCTTTTACTAATACAAAATTCTTTATTCAGAATCCAGCTTGATCAACTAACAGCATCACCACATAGAAATTTACTAATGTTATAATAACCGCAATACCTACTAAACCTTAGATACCTAACTAAGTTCTGCTAAATAACCGAGCCGCCCTGCCCTCGGTCCCAAAACATCAACGAGTTCCAGGAACAAATCTACTCCTTAAATTTCAGCTCACAGAGCGTCTAAAAATAACCTAATGTTCATAGGATTAAAATCTCTAATATGTTTTAGTCAAATCATCCGCGTTTGTCCTAAATCCGTCTTCAGAACCGAGTAAACGCCGCAGTTCTTTCAAACTTTCTTGCCAGAGCAAAGTTTCCATATAAAATATCAAGGGCTGGTCCTGAACAGTCAACTCAAAAACCGTGTCATCATAAGATGCGTAATTGTGTACACCCCACCCAGGGGTGACAACACTAAGTCATCAGCTTTCCATTCATAGTGTTTTTTTCAACGACAGAACATCCGCTACCCTCAAAATAATAATTGATTGTGGAAGAAGTATGGCGATGTAGACCGTCGACAACTTGCAAATACATCATCGTATCCCTAACAAGAAATGCCGCAGTATCATTTGATTTAGGCTCATCTAATAATTTGTTCTTGATAGACGCCCTTTTTTTTGTGCTATCTTCTTATGGATTATACTCAATTTAAAACTGTCCGGAAAAGTTATTATTTAAAATATAAAATAATATTACATGATGTTTCTTGAGGAATCTATTACCCTTTGGGATAATTAAAGGAAAATATCAAAATATGGATGATAAAATTAAGGCGCTTCTCGACGAACTTGTTATTGCTAACCATGTACTGGCGAATGAGAAAGTTGTCGACTCATTTGGTCATATTAGTGTCCGTAATCCAGAAAATTCGGAACATTATTTTTTATCTTGTTCAAGAAGCCCCGAAATCGTTTGCTGTGAAGACATTATGGAATTTGATCTCGAAGGTAATAGTGTCGATGGTTCAACCTTGAGGCCATATGGAGAGCGTTTTATTCATGGTGCCATCTTGGAATCTCGACCAGAAATACAATCTGTTGTACACAATCACTCCCTATCAGTAATTCCATTTGGAGTTACTAATACTCCTCTTAAACCTATAATTCATACGGGAGCTGCTATCGGTCGGGATATTCCAATTTGGGATATCTATGATAATTTTGGAGATACTGATTTGCTTGTGAGAAACATGGAACAAGGCCGAGACTTGGCTTCAACCCTGGGTGGCGCAAGTGTCGTTTTAATGCGGGGCCATGGTTGTTCAGTTGTAGGATCTTCGATTAAAGAAGCCACATTGACAGCCGTTTACCTTCAAATCTCTGCCACAGTTCAACTCCAGTCGATACCGCTTGGCAATGTGCGTTATCTTACACCCGGAGAAACTGAGGAATGTACTAATATGTTTTACAGTGACCTTTCTGTTGATAGAGCTTGGGAAAATTTAACCGCACGTGTGAAATAATTATCACAATAAATTTTAATAGACATCATCTATCAAAATCTAACACCAACCAATTTAAAGGTAGAAATTTCGTCGTTAATAGCGCAATTGCCTGATTGTTGCCGAGGAGCCTAATCCACTAAAGGAGAAATTAGTTATATCCAATAATCTTAAAAATATTGAATCAGCAAAAAAAGAACATCTACTCAAATCTAAAAATATGCAGCTCATCATAATCGTCACTATGGTGACCATGATGGGAGGTTCAGTTATCTCTCCAGCCTTACCCGTTATTCAACAAGCTTTTATAATTGAAACTTCAAAAATTGGGCTATTAATGACAGCTTTTAGTCTGCCCGGAATAATCTCAATTCCAATTGCAGGAATTATGACAGATCGCTTTGGTAGACAAAAGGTCATCGTACCAATGCTATTACTTTATAGTATTGCAGGTAGCCTATGTTTCTTTGCTCCTAATTTTGAGGTTCTATTATTACTCCGTTTTCTATCCGGTCTCGGTGCCGGTGCCTTAGCAACTTTAAGTCTAATCCTAATCGGTGATCTATTTAATGATAAAGAACAAAAGGAAGCTCTAGGATATCGAACATCTTTCGGTTATTTTTCTAACGGGATTTTGCCAATATTTGGTGGTTTTTTAGCAGTTATTAGCTGGAACTACCCCTTTTTACTATTCTTATTAGGCATACCTATCAGCCTAATGGCCATGGCAGTTCTCGTTAATGAAAAAATAGATAATCAGTCAACAATCAAGGAATACTTAATCGAAGTTGGGCGGGGCCTATCGAATGTCCGAACGGCAAGCCTTCTAACTATTGCACCAACGCTGATGATGATTAATCAAGGTATCCTAGCGACATTTTTACCAATTTATATTGGTTCAAAATTTGGGGTTTCAGCTGCTATTATTGGTTTAATTATCTCCACACGCGTAATTGCCGGTTCATTAATTGCGTTTTTTGTGGGAAAACTTACTGAAATAGTGAAAGAAGAGTGGTTACTGATTTCATCAATGATCGTATTGGCAATAACGATCATCTTTATTCCATTCGTAACATCTGTTTGGTTTATGATTGGTCCAGTCATGGTTATGGGTTTTGCACTTGGGGTCAGCTTCCCCGCATTTCAAAGTCTACTTATATCAGAAGCACCAAAAGAACTAAGAGCAGGAGTAATGTCAGCGAACGGCGTTACTAATCGCATGGGTCAAGCTGCAGGACCAATTATAGCAGGAGCTCTATACGCAACAGGGGGATTTAAAGCTGTATTTTTTGGAGCCTCATTATTTTTATTAGCAATGATTATTTTTCTCACAATTAATTTTCGCAACCATATTTCTACTAGATAAACTAGAGATAACTAACGTAACCTTGCTAAATCATAGTTGCACAGTTAATTTTGATTTATGCATGTCTCCCAAAAAAATCTTTGCTCTCGAGCGCTTGACGTGATCGAGAACAACATTCTCCCACTAACAGCGGATGGCGTTGTAAAGGGAAATAAAATTTTCGGGGCCGCTATTATAAAAAAATCAGACCTTTCTCTGGTAATAGCTGGAACTAACGCAGAAACTCAAAATCCCCTTTTCCATGGAGAAATTTCAACCTTAAATGCTTTTTTCAACCTACCTAATATCGATCGCCCACCTCCAAAAGACTTTATCTTTATTTCCACACATGAACCCTGTTCGCTGTGCCTTTCCGCAATTACCTGGACAAATTTTGATAATTTTTATTATTTCTTTGGCTATCAAAATACCCGGGATGACTTTAATATCCCACATGATTTAAATATTCTGCAGGAAGTATTTAATGTAGAGAATGGTCAATATTGTAGAAAAAATAAATTTTGGGAGTCTAAAAACATTAATACTATGATCGATGAGGAATTTGCTTCCAACCGTGGTGACCTAATTCATCAAGCGAGTCGAATTAAAAAATGTTACGCTGAACTCTCAAGGACCTATCAGAACTTAAAGGAAAAGTCGGGGATCCCTCTAAATTAATTAATCATAGGTAGATTACATAAGCGATAGTCTAAAACCCCAAATTTACAGGAAACTTGCTAAATGCAAAAAACCATTCTGATCGAATCAATAGAAACAATCTCCTGTGATGCTGGATGGAGGAATTATTATTTCATCAAATTAAAAACAGATAGCGGCATTGTCGGATGGAGTGAATATGATGAGAGCTTTGGTCCTCTCGGCGTAACACAAAATATCAATAATATTGCTGCAAGCCTTATCGGCAAACCGGCTTTGAGTCATGAATTAATTTATACCACTTTATATAGTTCTAAACGAGCTATGTTCGCTGGCGTTGCAGCGCAGGCCATTGGGGCTATAGAAAACGCTTTATTGGATGCAAAAGCTAAAATACTAGATATACCCTGTTATGACCTGTTTGGAGGCAAACTACGCGATAGAATTAGAGTTTATTGGTCACATTGTGGGCCCTGGCGAATGCCGCCACGCGCAAAATTTTATAATAGCGATGAAGTAAAAACTCTTGAAGATGTCAGAGCTTTGGGTGCAGAGGCAAAAGACAAAGGTTATACAGCTCTTAAGACGTATCCATTCCGGGATGATGGTAACGGCGGGATGCTTATGTGGAGCCCCGGATTTGGTAATCCCTACCAACCAGACTTGAATATTGATAAGAATTTCTTAAGAAATTTACAGGAATACTTGGAAGCATTCAGGGATGGTGCAGGACCGGATATGGACATCTTACTAGATTTAAATTTCAATGCCCGCACAGAAGGAGTTCTAAAAATCATCCAAGAATTAAGTAACTTCGATCTATTTTGGCTCGAGGTGGATCATAATAATCCAAAATCATTAGCCTACATTCGAAATAAAAGTCCCTTCCCAATCGCCTCATGTGAAACATTGTTGTCTGGACAACAGTACCAACCTTACCTTCAAGCTCAGTCTATGGATATTGCTATCATTGACGCTGTTTGGAATGGGGTCTGGCAATCCTTGAAAATAGCAGCTGTCGCAAACACATATGATATTAATATTGCCCCACATAATTTTTATGGTCATTTAGCGACCATGATGAACGCACATTTTGCAGCTGCAATTCCAAATTTTTGTATCTTGGAAACTGATATCGATCGACTGCCGTGGGACAAAGAATTGTTTCCAAATGTCCCAGTGATTAAAGATAGTCATTTAATTTTGCCAAACATACCAGGCTGGGGCTGTGATCCAGATGAAGATGTGTTGCGCTCTCGACCAGCAAACT
>LWDU01035225.1_pt1 | contig 47768 bp, 50 predicted proteins | sample 727161 | NCBI WGS metagenome assembly LWDU01 (sample SAMN04566230, study PRJNA314399) | hydrothermal vent metagenome | isolation source: deep sea hydrothermal plume seawater | place: Mexico: Gulf of California, Guaymas Basin | collected 2004-07-11
CGGCCGAACGGTGGCTACTTTGTCTCGCTTGATACACAACCGGGTATCGCCGGTAAGGTGGTCGAGATGGCGGCTGCAGTCGGTGTAAAATTGACTCCCGCTGGTGCTACATTCCCCTATGGTAATGACCCAGCAGACCGTAATATCAGGATTGCGCCCACCTACCCACCTGTTAGCCAGCTTCGGCAAGCTCTGGAAGTGTTCGTTGTCTGTTTACAACTGACAACCCTGCACAAGATCATCGGTAACCTTGAGGACACTGAAACAAAACCGTGAAGATGCCAAACACGTGTTAGAATGCGGTATGCGAACAATAACAATATGAAGTTCTTCAAAAAAATCTTTGCGCCGGAGTCAAATGAGAGTCCGGCAGGGACAACCCTGGCTGAACCAGTCAGCGCACCTGTCAGCAAGCCTGTTAACCAGCCTGTTAAAGAAATGCCTCCGGACTTTGCCGAGTTGGAGCTTCCCGACGAGTTGAACAAGGCTATTTTGAAGTTAGGGTTTATCAACTGTACCCCCGTACAAAAGGAAGTGCTTCCCCATTCGCTGGACGGCAAGGATATTATCGCCCAGGCTCAAACAGGAACCGGTAAAACGGCAGCATTCCTGTTGTCAATCATCACCTACCACCTGGAAAATGCAGAGATCGATGAACGGGCCAATGGCACACCGTTTGCTCTCATTATTGCACCGACACGAGAATTGGTACTGCAGATCAGCCAGGATGCGGAGTTGCTCGCAGAATTTACTGACTTGAAAATACTCGCCGTTGTGGGTGGGATGGACTACGAGAAACAGAAATCCCAGCTTAAAAAACCCACAGATATCGTCGTTGCGACGCCGGGTCGACTGCTTGATTTTCTCCGCTCGAACGTCATTAACTTATCTTCCGTTGAGACCCTGATCATCGACGAGGCCGACAGAATGTTGAGCATGGGATTTATCCCGGATGTTAAATCGATTATCGGGCGCACCCCGAGAAAGGAAAATCGCCAAACACAATTGTTCAGCGCAACTTTCAGTGAAGATATCAGGCGACTGTCCGCCAGTTGGACACTCGACCCGGTTAGAATTGAAATCGAACCCGAGAAACTAGCCATCGATAGCGTGCAGCAACTTGTGTACCTGACCAGTGAAGACAACAAATTTACCGTGCTATACAACGTCATCAACAGCGATGCCGTAAATCGGGTGATTGTTTTTATCAATCGCCGGGACCAGACACGTGAAGTCGAGAACAAACTGTATCGCCAGGGTATCGATTGCGGTTTGTTAACCGGTGAAGTTCCACAGAAGAAACGCATACGCACCCTCGATGACTTCAAATCCGGAAAGATAAAAGTCCTTGTAGCTACAGATGTTGCAGGACGAGGTATACATGTCGACAATGTCACCCACGTTATTAACTACAACTTGCCTGAAGACCCGGAAGACTATGTCCACCGTATCGGTCGCACAGGTCGCGCCGGTGCCAGCGGAATTTCGATTAGCCTGGCCTGTGAAAACGACTCGTTTATGCTTCCCGGGATTGAGGAATTGTTAGGTGAATCCTTTGTTTGCGAACAACCTCCCCTGAACCTGTTAGCTGAAGTGCCTCGACCGGTACGCAGTTCGCGACAACAATTGATATCACGACCAGGGGATAAGCGGCAGGGGCGACGAAGTCAGGGAAGGGGAAACTACCGTGGAAGATAAAGCCGATTCTCTGCTAACAGCAGAGCAAATCAGCTCACTCACGGAAACCATCAACATTCACCAGTTCAATGAAAATGCCATCAGGCACACCCGTTCATTGAGTGATCTGCTAGGCCTGACCCAAATTGGCGTCCATCTGGTCCGTCTCGAGACAGGCTTTGAATCGACCCAGTTTCACTTTCACCACAATGATGAGGAGTTCCTCTACATTCTTTCGGGCAAGGGCATAGCCGTTATCGGGGATGAGGAGTATGAAATAGCGGTAGGGGATTTTATGGCTTTTGGCCAGAAGTCATTCCCCCATATGATGCGCAATCCATTCACAGATGATCTGGTGTACCTAATGGGTGGCAGCCGGAATGATTTTGATGTTTGTGATTATCCGAAAATCAATCGCAGGATGTTCAGGATTAACGGCAGCAAATCCTATGTAGATATGGAGAATTTATACGATGTTAGTCAAAAGCCAGGTTAACATTTTCCGTTTTTCGTTCTTCCTGATCTGCAGCGTCGCATTAACAGCATGCACCACAACCCAAGTCCAGAAGAACACAACTCCGACGACTATCGGTGTGGTGACAGCTTCCACCGGATACCCTAAAGTGATTCGCAAAAGCAGCACCTATATCCTCGCGAGTCAGGCGAAAATCTACCAGGGGGACATTATCGAAACCGATGCTACGTCCAAGGTTCTTATCCAGATGACAGATGAGACCAGTTTCTCCCTGGGTCCCAACTCTCATTTCGTTCTACATACCTACGACTATTCTCCGAAGAAGAACACGGCTATCGTCAAGATGAGTTTTACCAGCGGTTCCCTCAGAACAAAAACGTCTAATTTGGCCGAACCACGGAAAAGGACATTCGAAATAAAAACACCGCTGGCAGTTATCAGTGTCCTGGCTGCTGACTTCTGGAGCGGTTATCTCTTTGGCGAAAACCAAAATACCCTGGATGTCGCTATGATTACCGGGGCGGGCATCATTGCTACCAACGATCACGGTTCGGTGGGCATCGTAGAGCAAGGCTATGGCACCACAGTAATCGGGCGTTCGGCCCTCCAGACAGCCAAACGCTGGTCCAGGCAAAAAACCAGGCGCGCCTTGTCAAATACAACACTTTAATTCAAGTCGTTGATACTAATGACACTTACTTAATGCCAAAACGTCGGTCGCGTTGAGTTGTATTGATCAAGATATGCCTTAAGTAAGTGCCACTAGTCTCTGATTCAGCATCAGGTCTATTGACGGATCGAGGACTCTCTCTAGAACAGCTTTTTAATGTAACTTTCTAATACAATCTTCTTTACAATCTCTCTTTACAATCTCTCTTTACAATAAGGAGCAGCATCATGGACAGCGTTATTGTCGAAGCCAAAGATGAAATCTGCGTCATCACGATTAACAGGCCAGAAAAAAGAAATGCCGTGGACCGCCCAACAGCAGAACTTCTTGCCAGTGCTTTTCGAGAATTCGATAGCAATGACACCTATAAGGTGGCGGTGCTTACAGGCAGTGAGGGTACATTCTGTGCCGGGGCAGATCTCAAGGCAGTTTCAACCAGCCAGGGAAATCGTGTCGGGCTCGATGGAGACGGGCCAATGGGACCCACGAGGATGTTACTTAGCAAACCTGTTATCGCCGCCATTGAGGGGTTTGCCGTGGCGGGTGGCCTGGAATTAGCCGTTTGGTGTGACCTGAGGGTTGCAGCCGTGGATGCGGTCTTTGGTGTATATTGTCGCCGCTGGGGGGTGCCACTGGTCGACGGTGGCACCGTTCGATTAACCAGAATGTGCGGCCACAGCCATGCAATGGATCTTATTTTAACCGGCCGTGGTGTCTCTGGAGACGAAGCTCAAAGAATGGGGCTTGCCAATCGTCTGACCGAAAAAGGCCAGGCTCTGGATGCTGCAATTTCGCTGGCCCGGGAAATTTCTGCCTTCCCACAAATGTGCATGCGAAATGATCGACTCTCGTCTTATGAGCAATGGAATATGTCTATCCCGGAAGCTTTGCGAAACGAAACAGAACTGGGTCGAGCTGTGATCGCCTCTGGTGAAACCCGTTTAGGCGCGAGCCGATTCGCATCCGGCAAGGGCAGGCATGGAGATTTCGAGGAGATATGAACCATGCGTCAATCCATACAACAAGGTATTGCAGTTCATGATCTAAGCAAGACCTACCAGGTTCCCGTCAGGGAGGCCGGGCTCGCTGCTGCAATTAGAAGCCTGGTCAAGCGCGATACTCGGGACGTCGTCGCCGTAAAGCCCATAAGTTTTCAAATCGAACCTGGTGAAATCGTGGGTTTTCTGGGTCCAAACGGCGCAGGAAAAACCACAACAATTAAAATGCTTACTGGGTTACTCCACCCAACCAGTGGACAAGTTAATGTGTTGGGGTATACACCTTTTGAGCGAAAAAGCCGCTATCTACACCAGATTACACTGGTCATGGGCCAACGGAACCAGTTGATCTGGGACATTCCCGCCATCGACTCTTTTGAGAGAAACCGCGTCATCTACGACATCAAGTCAACCCGCTACCGGGAGACATTGGGATACTTATCGAATCTGCTTGACCTCACCGAGTTGCTTAACAAACCCGTTCGCAACCTGTCTCTGGGTGAACGAATGAAATGTGAAATAGCCCTGGCCTTGTTACATGAACCAAGAATGTTGTTCCTGGACGAACCCACGATTGGCCTCGATGTGACCATGCAACGACGATTACGGGCATTTATTCAGGAATACAACAGCAGAACCGGTGCAACGGTATTACTGACATCCCATTACATGGCAGATGTCGTAGCTCTCTGTCAACGGGTAATCATTATTCACCACGGCAGCATTCTCTTTGATGGCAATTTGTCGGAACTCGTCGAGCAGTTTACCGCGTACAAAACCCTTACGGTGAAAACGGCAAGTACCTTTAGTGACCTTTCCACTTATGGTGATGTGATCAGGCAGGACGAATCCAGTGCTACCCTGCGATTGACTAAATCCGAAGCCCCCATAGTAACGGCCAGGCTCCTGCAGGATTTTGAAGTGACTGATATCAATGTTGAGGACCCTTCGATTGAAGAGGTGATTGATAACGTGTTTTCGCAGGAAGCCGTGATGCCACCAGCCAACGCCAACACTGCAGATCCGGATCAATGATCCGTTATTTCTTCAGGCTTTATCGCACCCTCCTCAAGGTGTCCATTATGGAGAACATTCAGTACCGGGCATCTGGCATGATCTGGATGATCGGCAGTGTCCTTGAACCAACGATCTATCTGGTGGTGTGGTCCACAGTCGCCGATTCCAGAGGTGGCGAAGTGGGTGGCTACACAGCCAGTGAGTTCGCCGCTTATTACATCATTTTGATGTTAATCAATCACCTGACGTTTACCTGGATTATGCAGACATTTCAGTGGCGGATTCAGTTCGGTGAACTCTCCTATGAATTACTAAGGCCGATTCACCCGATTCACAAGGATGTTACCGATAATATTGCTTATAAGATCGTCCAGCTGACAGTCATGATTCCAGCGCTGATCGTGCTTGTCTTTCTTTTCGAACCCAGGTTTGATATTGAGTTCAGTGCGGTGCTGTTGGCTGTCCCTGTCATTGTCCTTGCCTTTGCCGTCAGGTTTATTCTCGACTGGTCAATAGCCCTGGCTGCGTTCTGGACGACCCGAATTACTGCTATCAACAACAGCTACTTTGCGATCATGATGTTCCTGTCGGGTCGAATCGCCCCCATTGCATTGCTACCGATCTGGCTGCAACCCGTCGCCGAAGCCTTGCCTTTTTATTACATCGTGGCATTTCCAGTGGAGATTATCACTGGCAGGCTCTCACAAGGCGATATTACCGAAGGTATATACCATCTGATCTTCTGGCTCCTGGCCGCGCTGGGCGTTTTAAGAGCGCTCTGGGGTCGTGCGATTCGTAACTATTCTGCGGTAGGTGGTTAAGCTTGCTCAAACTGGCTTATGTCTTCCTGAAAATCGGCACCCTGAACGAGATGGCTTATCGGGCTAACTTCTGGATCCAGGTGTTTGAGTCGTTCCTGGGGATGGCCACCGCCCTGGGCACTGTGGCGATTATTTTCTCCCAGACACCCAACCTTGCAGGATGGCAACAATCAGAATTAATCAGCCTGTTGGGCATCTACTTCATGGTGCTGGGCGCGATTAACTTTGTCATTGCGCCGAGCCTGAACAAATTTATGCTCGACATCGTTGATGGGAGACTCGATTTCACCCTGTTAAAACCCCGAGACAGCCAACTGCTCGTCAGTATCTCCGAGTTCCGGATATGGAAAATTATCGATATTGCTATGGCCCTTGTCGTCTTCTGCTTCGGACTCGTTGCGACATCGCGAAGCATCGGTCCGGGGGAGACTTTTATGTTCGCCGTTTCCCTGCTGTGTGCGGCCGTCATCATCTACAGTTTCTGGATGGTACTGGCAACCCTGGCATTTTGGTTTATCCGCATTGAAAACATCACCCAGATATTCTGGTCTATGTATATTGCGGGCCGCTGGCCTGTGAATATCTATCCCGGATGGTTAAAATGGATTTTAACGCTGCTGGTACCCGTTGCCTTTGCCGTGACTGTACCCGCCCAGGCGATTGCCGGTAAACTAGCGACGGAAACACTGCTTTTTACCGTACTACTTGCTATTGCCTTCGCCGTTCTTTCAAGGCGGTTCTGGCTGTTCGGCATAAAGTTTTACTCTGGCGCCTCGGCGTGAAGAACCAATGTTAACGGCAGGTGACGTTAGATGGCCAAAAACCTGGTGATTATTGCCCTATTCACTTTGAATATCAGCTTTGGCTGGATCCTGTTCAGCCGTACTCACCCTGCGCCCGCCGAAACAAAACCCACGACAATACAGGCAATACAAACAACGGATTCTATGGCAATTCGGCGGGAAACCCCGACAGTGACAGCCCATGCTGTCAACGAACCATCAGCACTGCTGGTGCCAACCTCGAGTCACGGCTACAGCGGATTTGCCATGCAGTTGCGTGAGGCGGGTTACGATGAAACTCTCGTCAGGCAGATCCTGGGTGCGACCATCGACAGAGATCACCGTTCAAATGAATGGATGGAACAGCCAACACCCTACTGGGTGCTTTCAAACCGGGAACCCGAGGACGATGTACGTCAGGAACTGGACTGGCTGGGCGAAAAACGGCAGCAATTGCGAGATGTCTTTGGCGACGATATAGTCGATGATCCACTGTTTCAGAACCTGTTTAAGCCACTGGAAGACAACCTGTCTTTTCTGTCGTCAGACAAGCAAATAGAGCTATTTGAGTTCCAACAACTGAGCGAGGCAAAAACTGACGCCCTCTTCATCCGTGGTTACACCCGGGAAGCACGAGAAGACCGCATGGTGGAAATTGAACGGCTCAGTGCTCAAATACGTGAGGCCCTGAACCCGGAAGAGTTTTTTGAGTACGAATTGCGTGAATCCAGTCTTGCCAGCTCGATGCAGCGATCAATGAACAGTTTCGATTACACGGAGCAGGAATTTCGGGATCTGTTTTCAATCCGTGCCGAAAATGAGGGGAGCGAATACACCCGTTCGACCGATCGAACCCGGCTCCGTGAACAGCGAGAACTGAGTAGCGAGCAAATTAAAAACTATCTGCCACCGGAACGTTATGCCGAGTATGCGCGCTCCCAGGACCCGGTTTACAGATCTCTGCAGGCAATTGGAGACCGCTATGGTAATTCCAGGGAAGAAATTGTCGCCGTCTATGAGATAACAACCCAGGTAAAAACAGAAATTGACAATATCCGCAACATGGAAGGTTTGTCTCGAACCCAAAGGCTCGACCAGCAGGCGCAAATACAAAACGACTCTTATACCAAAATCGAGAGCATTGCCGGAAAAGATACCGCTGACTCGGTGAAGAAAAATTTCGTTTTCAGTAGCAGGGACCGGCGAAGGTTCTGATTTGATAAAATCCTGGCTGGCTTTTTCAGCCGCCTGCTAGACAGTGTGCAAGATTCTGGGTAACAATCCATCACATGAATTCAATAACAGTCTCCGAATCTATCAATGTCCTGGGAGAACCCCTGGAGCCCTGCAGCCTTGATCCAATGACAGGGTTTCTGCGCGACGGTTGTTGTAACACCTGCGATGAAGATGAAGGCTCCCACACGATTTGCGTTGAACTCAGCACCGAGTTCCTTGAGTATTCCCGCTTCGCCGGTAACGATCTATCGACCCCACATCCGGAAGTTGGCTTCCCCGGGTTACAGGAAGGAGACCGATGGTGTCTATGTGCAGGCCGATGGCTGGAAGCTTATGAGAACGGAATGGCGCCGCGGATATTTATGAGAAATACCCATATCCGTGCACTCGATATTGTTCCTCTTGAACTACTCAAGCAACACGCTGTTATTATCAGCTAGCCCATTCTTTACATCACGTCAGGTGGGCAAGAGGAACCATCAACAAAACCAGTCAATACAGAACAACTGTTCACAACTGAGAAAGGCAAGTTATGTCAACCAGGCTGCAAGACAAGAAAGTTTTACTCACTCAAAGCCAGGACTATATGGGACCGGCTATCAATGAACTGTTCTCAGCCGAGGGGGCGCAGGTCACCGCCGTTTCGGGGCGGGTGCCCCATGACGAGAAATTTCAGGATTACTGCCAAGACCTGACCGACATAAACATAGTCGTCGCTAATCTTGCCCATGACCCATGCAGCATGCCAGTAGCAGATATTCAGGACGAGGACTGGCAGGCCCTGTTTAACGTCATGGTACATCCGCTGATGCAACTCATCCGCCACTTTGCCCCCATGATGGCAAATCGTGGCGGTGGTAAAATTGTTGCGATAACCAGCGCTGCACCACTGCGAGGTATCCCCGGTTCTACGGCGTATTGCTCCGCACGAGGGGCTCAAAACGCGTTTATAAAAGCCACAGGATTAGAGTTTGCCTCGAGCAATGTGCAGATCAACGCGGTGGCACAGAACTATGTCAGCAACCCTGCTTATTACAGTGATGAACTGGTGGCATCGGAGCGATTCCAAAAACATCTGCAACGTAATGTGCCCATTCAACGCGTTGCCCGTGCAGAGGAATCAGCAGAGTTGGCGCTTTTCCTGGCATCAGACAAGAGCGATTTTATTGTTGGCCAGGTCATCCCCTTCGCCGGTGGCTGGGCGACCAACGTTTAGTGTAGTCTCCTGTATAGATGGCACTTTAAGTGGCCCTCACTTTTTGTAACAGGAAGTGTCACAGCAAGGCCCACTCTTTTCAAGGAAAGTCGCAGGCATACAACGCGTCTGTGGATATTTATACAGGACACTACACTATTCGAAGGAAATCCCATGAAAACCAAAGTTCATGTCTGGCACCTTGAAATGACCGAACAGCTCCCGGTTGCGGAGCTTCCTAACCCGGAGCGGCGTCATTACGAACTCAGAAAGGTTGATACCGCCTTACCTGAATTCAATCGGTTCCTTTATCTGGCAGTCGGCGCTGACTGGCAATGGCATATGCGCCTCGGTTGGACCTATGCTGACTGGCAAAAATTCTTAACCGAGCCAAATACGGAAACCTGGGTCGCATATGACCAGGGTACGCCACTGGGCTATTTCGAACTCCAGGAACAGGGACTTGGGAGCGCAGAGATCTGCTATTTCGGTCTGCTTCCCGAATTTATTGGCCAGGGCTACGGTCGCTGCTTACTGGAGGATGCCATTTCAAAAGCCTGGGCAATCGGTGGCAAACGGGTCTGGCTGCACACCTGTACCCTCGATCACCCACAGGCACTCCCCAACTATCTGGCCCGGGGGTTTTCTGTATTTGATGAAGAAGATTTCGATGACGATCTGCCGGACGAACCTATCCAACCCTGGCTGGAAGCCAACAAGCCTCACGCTACGTCACAATCGTCATGAACTGTGATAGCCTGTTCGGCATTACGAAACCATCACCAAAGATGACAATCAGCCGGAGTCCAACATGGCCAATACTGAAGCAACCTTATACGAAGTCAGGAACTCAGCAGCCTGGATCACCCTGAACCGACCGGAAAACAGGAATGCCCTTTCGTCCATTTTAGTAAGTGAACTCTACGCGCACCTGATCGCCGCCAACGAAGACCCCAATGTGCGATCCATTGTCATCACCGGTAATGGTCCCGCTTTTTGCGCCGGTGCAGACCTGAAAAGCCCTCCGGGTCAGTCCATCGAAGGCGGCGGCAAGGCGGTGCCTTATCCAGATGTGCTGACAACAATTATGGATAGTGAGAAACCGGTCATAGCGGCCATCAACGGCGCTGCATTCGCCGGTGGTCTGGGTCTGGTCGGTGCAGCAGACATCGTTGTGACTGTGGACGACGTGCTATTCAGCTTCTCGGAAGTCAGGATTGGTGTTATCCCAGCGGTTATCTCCGTGGTATGTCTTCCAAAACTGGGCACCCATCATGGCATGAAATTGTTTCTCACCGGTGAACGCTTTAATGGTAACCAAGCTGTGGAATTTGGCCTGGCACATCGCGCTGTAAGCAAAGACAGGTTAACTGAAGCTGTCCAGGAAGAAATTGATGCTATTAACCTGGGCGGACCCATTGCTGTTGTCGAATGCAAAAAACTGGTTCGACGCGTACCGCAACTGTCCAGAGAAGAGGCTTTTGCGGAAACCGCAGAATGGAGTGGGCGAATGTTCCGATCAGACGAAGGCGCAGAAGGCATGGCATCCTTCAGGGAAAAACGTAAAGCATCCTGGGTTAAATAACCGCCGTTGGCAACTACATATGGCAAGATCTTTATATGGCTAAACCTTTGCTATGCTGGAACTGCGGTTCTTCCCTGGCAGAAATTCCGTTGCCAATCAGTCGTCACGCCAACTGCCCGAAGTGTTACGAGGTGCTTCGCTGTTGTCGACTGTGCCTGAACTACGCACCAGGCAGACCGGCAGATTGCAATCACGAGCGTGCAGATCCACCGGTGATAAAAGAAACCGCGAATTTTTGTGACTATTTTAAACCCAATAGAAGTGCCTTTGACCCGAAAACCGAATCCAGTCAAATTTCAGCGGTGGCTGACTTTGACTCACTTTTTAGCGACACCTCGCCTGCCAGCGAAGCTGAGTCGACACATGATCCCCACGATTTTGATATCAAGTCGCCGGAAGAAAAGAAAGATGATGGCAACCCGCTGGACAGCCTGTTTGATGATTAGATCAATACGCCTGGGCAGGTAACCAGATAACAATATCCTGCCAGACAAAGATCATCACCAGGCCAATAAGTTGCAGGATGATAAACGGAATCACACCACGATATATTGTGGCCACCGGCATGGTGTCCTTGACCACGCCTTTGAGATAAAAAATTGCAAATCCAACGGGTGGAGTGAGAAATGAGGTTTGCAAACAAACCGCGAACAAAACGGTAAACCACACCAGGTCAAATCCCAGATCGATCACCACTGGACTTACCAGGGGTAAAACGATCAGCGTGATTTCGATCCAGTCGAGGAAAAACCCGAGTACAAATGTGAATATCAGGATTGAGATCACAATGCCGGTAGGTCCAAATGGCATGCCTTTCAACAAGCCTTCAATCAGTTCATCCCCACCTAGTCCCCTGAGCACCAGAGAATAGGCTGTAGCACCGAGAAAAATCGCAAATATGTAAGCTGTGGTTCTTGTGGTTTCCCGCAACACTGAACGAAATACCTCAACATTGAGCTGAGAGTTCCACCAGGCAAGCAGGGTTGCGCCAAACGCACCAACACCAGCGGCTTCAGTTGGAGTCGCAATGCCAAAAAAAATAGATCCCAAGACGGCTACAATCAATCCGGCTGGCGCCAGGATCGCCAGGAATACATCCAGGATCAGGCGGCCAGTGACTGCTTCGTGATCTTTCGGCACCGGTGCCACATCGGGATTCACATAGGCATAACCGAGGATAAAAATAACGAACATACCCCCCAGCAATAACCCGGGGAACAAAGCACCGAGAAACAAATCACCCACAGGCATGGCCAATCGGTCTGCCATGAGAACCAGCATGATGCTCGGCGGAATCAGAATACCCAGGGTACCCACCGCGCACACAGTTCCTGCGGCAAGTTCCGGTTTGTAATTGTTATCCAACATCTGTGGCAAGCCCAACAATGCCAGCAGCACCACAGATGCGCCAATAATACCTGTGGTTGCAGCTAGCAGGATGCCGATTAATGCCACAGTGACCGCCATACCACCTCGAACGCCACCAAACAACCTGACGAAATTGTTCATCAGTTTTTGTGCGACACCGGAACGATCCAGCATCAAACCCATAAAGATGAACATGGGTAACGCAACCAGTACCCAGTTGTTCATCACGTTCCAGATGCGGTCAACCACAAGAAAACTGTAATCCCAGTCCATGGCAATCGGAAGCTGAAAGTCCGTCTTTAAAACAATACCAAAAGCAGTGAAAAGTACCGCAAGACCTCCCAGTACCCACGCCACAGGAAACCCGGTGAATATCAGCAGGATAAAGGACACAAACATCAACAACGAAAGGATATCACCGGTAGGCATCAATCGGCCTCGTCACTACTTACCAGTGGTGTGGGCCAACCAAACAGGAAACTCCACAATCGGCTCAGCCTCGCCAGCGTCGCCATCAACAGCATGATAAAGCCAACCGCCAGGAAACTCTTTATGATCCACCGATAAGGCAATCCCGCCGGTGCTTCAGAGATCTCACTGGTCGAAAATGAGTAGGCAATAAAAGGGACCGAGGCGTACAGTACCAGGGTAATGAACGGTAACAGCAACAACAGTATTCCGTACAACTCAATCCATGCCTGTAACTGGGCTGATAATTTTTCTCGAACCACGTCGACCCTGACATGTGCATCGGAGACACTGGCATAGGACAAACCGAGCAGAAAACCAGCTGCATACAGATGCCATTGAATTTCCTCGAACTCAATCCTGCCCAGACCAAACAGATAACGCATCACGACGTTAAGTACAATGATGCCCAGCAACACCAGCCAGATCCAGGATGATGCATCACCTATTCTCGTTATTTGTTTTTCAATCCACCATGAGGCGGACGTATGGGGCAACTGCATCAAAAATTTCTCGGTAGATACGCGTGGCTCTTCCAGTGAGAATAGGTCTGGAGGAATTTCTTTTGTGATGCCCAGATACGAGCGAAGTCTTCGTTCTTTTCGGCCTCTTCGGTGAGCACTTCATGGGTGATTTTTTGTAGTTCTTTTAAAATTTCGTTGGAAAATATAATCGGTGTTACGCCCTTGTCTGGAAAGCCCTGCATGACCTCTCCTTGAAGACCTTCACCGCGCGAAAGGTTTCGAATTACACCAGCCGTACAGGCCATCTCAATAACTCCCTTGTCAGCATCAGCCAGAGAGTTCCAGGTGTCCAGGTTTACCACCAGATGTGCCGCTGTAAAAGTCTGGTGCCAACCGGGAAAGTAATTAAATTTCGCCACCTGATCGAATCCCAGCATCTGGTCAACAACAGGCAGGGAAAACTCCGTGGCGTCAATTGCGCCTTTTTCCAGCGCCTGGAATATTTCACCTCCCGGGATCAGGGTTACCGAGGCACCCAATTTTTGCAGTACACGACCTCCCAATCCAGCGAACCGTATCTTTAGCCCCTGAAAATCATCGAGGGTTTCTATTCGACTGCTGAACCAACCGGCAGTTTCGGGGCCAATGACGCCACAGAGAATCGGATGAACGTTATGAGGGTGATAAAGCGACTCCGTTAAGGCGCGTCCCTCATCTTCGAAGTACCAGGCGGTAAATTCCCAGGGCTCCATCCCGAACGGCACTGCCGATATCAATGGCGTTGCCGGAATCCTCCCCTGGTCATAACCCAGCCAGGTGTATCCTGCGTCTATTTTCTTGTCTTTAACGCCCTCAGTAATACTGAAGGCCGGTATCAACATACCCGGTTCAAACACCTCAAGCTCAACCCTTCCACCAGTGGCACGTTTCAGGGCACCAGTAACATACAGAATATTGTCTCCCAATGCAGGCAAATTGGTACTAAATGCAACGGGTACGCGCCAGTGGATTTTCGCCTGGGTTTGGGAATCAACCATTGCGGGAAGTTGCAGGTCGTTGTTTGACCGTAGCGCCAACGCGCCCACAAGACCAACCAGAAACGCGAGCACCACCGCAAATGTGGCAGTCCGATTGTTCCAGGGGTTTTTAGATGCCATGAAAAGAAAACCTCTTATTCTTGTTCTTAGTTCTTATTTTGTTTCCTGCGTTTGGGTATTCAATGCCTGATTGTGCTTCTGATAAGTCCCTTCTCCTTACATCATAACCTGCTTGAACGCATCTCAACCAGTGTACTGGGCTTTAGCTGTTCTGGGCTATAATGCACCGTGCTAATACCAAAGGTGGTTTTCATTGCAGCATCCAGCCTGGTTCACCGACTTTGTATCAAAAAAACGCCTGGACCACTTTATCGACATCGACCAGGGTCGGATACACTATCAATCCTGGGGTGAGTCCAATAAACCCGGGTTACTCTTTGTCCATGGGCATGCTGCACACAGTCATTGGTGGGATTTCATTGCCCCGGCATTTCTTCACCAGTATCACGTTGCCGCCATGGATATGAGCGGTTACGGGGACAGTGACCACCGCAATCAGTACAGCGCGGCGGGTTTTGCCAACGAAATACTGGGGGTTGCAAAACAACTGGGAGAACACACCACCGTCGTTGGCCACAGCTTTGGTGGGGCGATGACCCGCGTCACAGCCTATCTGCATGGCGATGAACTCGCGGCGATTGTACTGGTAGATTCTGTTATCTCTGCCGTTAAAGGCACACGAAAGACACCTGTGTTGCCAAAGCAAAAATCACATTTTTATCCCAGTGTTGAAGCGGGGATGCGCCGATTTCGGTTGCGCCCACCGCAATCATGTGACAATCGATACCTGCTCGACTACATCGCCCGACATTCACTGAAAGAAACTGATCATGGGTTTGAGTTCAAACTCGATCAGTCGGTGTTTTCCAGGATGATTGAAGACCCGGCAGTCGACCTACCCGATGCCGCCACAATGATTCGCACCATTGGATGCCCGGTTGCCTTTGTTTACGGTGGCCAGAGTCGATTCTTTCCGCCTCAAAACAGAGGTCTGATCGAATCACTGTTCAACAGCGATCGTCTGCTGCGCATTGAGGATGCGCATCACCATATCTTTCTGGATGAGCCGCTGGAATTTATACGGGTATTGACGCAATTACTGCAAAACTAGACCGGCTCATCACCATCGATGGTAATACGCTGCATGCGTCGATGCTGTGGCCAGTAGTCATTGACCGGCTTGTGCTGGGTGATTCTATTGTCCCAGAACGCCACTGAATTACTTTCCCACTTGAATCTGCAGGTAGTTTCAGGGGTTGCCATGTGATCAAACAGGAAGTCAAGTAACATGCGGCTTTCCTTCTGCTTCATGTGTTTGATGCCCACTGTAAACAGCGAGTTAACAAACAAACCCTTCTTGCCTGACAGGGGATGGGTTCTCACTACCGGATGTTCAACCGGCGGATTGTCGAGAACCATTTGCGCCAAACGCTCCCGGCCGCCAGCTTCTTCAAGACTTTCCTTGAATCCATAACTAAAGTCATGAATCGCGGTCAATCCTGTTAAAAAACTTTGCATCGTGCCAGACAAGCCTTCAAACGCGGCTGACATACTCGCAAAAAGTGTATCCCCCCCCTTTTCGGGTACAACCACCCCATGCAGTATAGCCCCCAGGGGCGGGCATCGTCGAAAGGTCATATCTGTATGCCACATCTCAATTTTTGACGGGTTTGCCTCATCATTCTCAAGAATTGTGAGCTGCGGAAAGCCGTCGATATGCGGGTAAGCCTGGTGTAATTGGGGCGCCCCAAACAAGGATGCGAGATTGGCATGGTTTTCCGGAGACAGTGGCTGGTCACGAAAAAACAAAACCTCATACTCAAGCAAGGCCTCGTTCAGCTCACAAAACAACACATCATCAATAGGTTGGCACAGGTCAACGCCTCCAACTATTACTCCCAGGGCACCGGCGTACGGATTGAGTTCTAACATGAAAAACCAGCATTGGAAAATGCCGTAATCTACCTGTAAACAGGTCAGCTGGTCAATCATCGAGTACACCAAATCTTCAACGGTCGGGTTTGACCAGGTTCTGCAGATACCTGACAATGTGAAGGATCATTGATTAAAGTAGAACGTAAACAATATGGACGATGATATTGAAGCCATGCGGGACCGGTTCCTGAATAAGGAATTTGATGAAATCAAATTCGAAATAAACGGCGAAAAGTGTGCTGCGTACGCAAAAGCCTGTGGCGAAACACATCCCAGATTTACAGACCCATCCCATGAAGATTTCCAGGCACCCCCTACATTCGTTTCAACACTGGTTGGCGGACGAAACTTGCCCGGGGATTTTCCAAGGCCAAAAGGTACCGGTATGGACGCCGGTAAATCTGTGCAGTGGATGGCTCCGATTCGCAGTGGCGTTACATTGACCGGAAAATCACATCTGCATGATATCTACACAAAAACGGGCCGCTCCGGCAGGATGATCTTCCTGGTCAGGCGTACAGAACTTTATGACGAGAATAATGTTCATGTTGCAAACGCGGACACGCGCACAGTCATCAGGGAGAAGCCCGTTGAGTGAAACTGTTGATACCATTTCAGACGTGGAATTCGCCTGTGAATTACCAACCTTCCAACCCGACACCAGCCTGAAAAATGTCAGGTATTTCGGCGAATTCGTTGGTTGGGGAGGACCACGCTTCACGGATCACGAGAAGGCGCGGCAGGAAGGCTTCCCAGGCGCCCTGGTGCCAGGCGTAATGAGCCAGGGGTTTCTCGGCGCGATGATTCACCGCTGGGCACCGGGCGCAGAGATTATCGCGATTGACACCGTGTTTCGCGCACCAATTCTTGTCGACCAGCCACACAAAATCACCGGAGTGGTGACAGACATAAATGAGGAAGAAGGTACGGTAGAAATAGATATTACGATTTCAAACGAAGCTGAAGAAACACGGGTCTTTGGAACAGCAACTGCTAAACTCCCAATCTATGGAACCTCTGATTAAGTAGATATTTTCGTCAGGGGCAAGGCAGGGTGGAATGGGGAAGAGGTTCCCCAGGAGGCCTGGCTAATCAAGCTGCTCGATCAGTTTTGCAATCTTGACTTCCAGTTCAGCGACCAGTTCCTTGCTCTTGTGAACCGACAATGCGACGACACGATCTGCCCCCAGCTTCCTCAGCCCGGCAGCAATCTCTTCTGCATTGGCTTTTAACTCTTGTTGACTCATAACTCACTCCAAATCCGGAGGTGCATGATACTTCATTTGACCCTGTGCTTCAGCAGGCTGCTGAAAAATCCCCTGTTAACACAATTCAGCGTTGAAAATTGCTCGTGCGCGAGTTTGATTCAAATACTCATTTACCCCGTGTAAACTCCGCTCTTTCAGCGATTTTCGCCTTGCCTCACATCTAACAGGAACTTTTTCAGCAGACTGCCCGGGAGCCTCATGAACTATTATTGGCTTATAATCTGACGAAACAATTGATAACAATTAATAAACGCCACCATCTGAGCCAACGATGACTGAAGAACTAAAAATAAGCTATGAAGGTACAGACCTTTTACTCATATTCGGGCAAGAGCCCAGGGCCAGCTTGTGTATCAATGGTGTTGAACGCGAATCTGTTTCAAGTGACAAGCCCGCAATTACTCTGAAGCTGAGCTCAACAGTACAGACAGACTATGAATGGCATGAGTATGTAGAGGCAATTGTGGTATACAGCGCTAATACGATCCGGGCTTCAATACTCGCCAGTAACAAAGAACTGATTACAACGACACGGGACAGGGCAAAATGACCGCAAGCAGGAATTTCCAATGAAACTCGCCAAAGACTGTATCGATATAGGAATACAAACCAACAAACGTGAAGTCCAACTGAGTTTCTGGCAAGACGAGGTTGGCCTGCCCTTTGAAGAACTACTCAAAGTGGGCGGCGGCAGTCACCAGCTTCGTCACAGTCTTAATGGCTCAATATTTAAACTCAATCACTCAAGGGCAGCACTACCGGATCTGGCAAGCTCCGGTAAAAGCGGTTATGACGAGCTGCTAATCGCACGAGACGGCCTGACAGAGCCAAAAATTCTGGTGGACCCGGACGGAAACAAAATTACACTGGTTCCACCGGGGCAGTTTGGTATCACACACATCGGCATTCGCCTTGTCGTCAGGGATCTTGGGGAATTCCAAAATTTCTACAACAATATTCTGCAGATCGAGCAAATTGACGACACCACATTTCGCTGGGGAACAACCATATTGCTGCTTACCGAAGACCCTGATCATCGTCCTGTGAAGGAAATGCGTGGCGTCGGATTTCGTTACATTACGGTACAGGTCTGGAAGGTTGATGAAGAACACAGCAATTTCCTCCAGCGAGGCGGTACAGAGGCCTCAGCGCCAAGGACCCTGGGGCAGACTGCCAGAATTTCTTTTATTCTTGACCCGGACCGTAACTGGATAGAAGTTTCACAAAGAGCATCACTCACAGGAGATCTGTCAAGCTGATGGACAATGACCACGCCACCGCAGAAACTGAACAACCTGACCATTGGGCCAAGGAAGAACCGTTTCATCCCTTCGGGAGGCAGAGTCCTGACTGGCGGTTAATTTTAGGCGGGTGCTTTACTGTCATATGGGTTGCCGTCCTCGCCTACTATATTTCAGGATCCGTCGGCTGGCTGCAAATGTCAGATATCCGCATCGGTACCATGGGTAGCTTTCTTGAAGGTGCTTTTGCCCCGCTGGCGTTTCTCTGGTTTGTGCTGGGTTATTTTTCCCAGCAAAAAGAACTCTCACTGAATACCGACGCCATCAAGATGCAGTACGTTGAAATTCAAAGATCGGCGGAGCAGGCAGTGATGCAGACTGAAGCCATCAAGGCCTCCGAATTTCACGCCAGACGGGAATCGTTTCTACGCATTGCAGAAAATGTCAAGGTTCAACTGGGTGTAATAATGGGCTTTCTGTTTGTTTCCAGCCAGGGAGCCGCTAGCGAGGGCATCGTGTCTCAGCAAAGAATTTCCGAACTGTGGCATAACATGGGACAGAACGATCCTGAACTGTTTTCTCGCCAGATGATGGAATTCCAGTTTCGTCATGGTGAGCGTTATGCGTACAAACTGCTATATGGGACCATCATTCGTACCACCCACAGCAAGAATTTTATCTTTAACTTTGAACGCCTGCTTGCCACGGCGGAGGAATGTGATACCAATGGTATGATTCGTGACGCTATCCGCGGTAGCGCACACGGTTTTATTTACCAGCGAATGTTAAATTACCGGGATAATCCACCAGCCGGGTTTACCTACGGGGTCTACAATTTCGACCCGGATTCAAACGACTAGCCCCATAAGAACAATAAGGAGCCACAGGTGAAAAGAACAATTTGGCTATTATTCACAGTGTTTGTCTGTTGGTTGCAAACTCTCTACGGCAGTTTAAAAAGTGAGAAGCAATGAACCCCGTAGAAGAAATTACCAGAGACAGGAACGAAGCGAGAAACGACGGCGACAGAAATGCCGACATCTGTTTCCTCGCGCTTGCCAGTAAAGACGGCAAAGCCTCGGTTCGGACCCTGGTTCTACGCGATATTGTATAAAACCGGTTTATCCTGTTTATTAACCAGACCAGTCCCAAGTGGCAGTTACTATCAAATGGGGCAGATTACGAGATTCTGCTGTGGTACCCCAGTCGACAGCGACAGTACCGGATCCATGGAGATTGCGAAATCGTCGATGAGTCGCTGGTGAAAACAAACTGGCATCGGCGACCCGATGGACCAAAGTACATGGACTACCTGTACCGGGATGTCGCCCCCCAGAGCAGTTTCATTGACAACAGGCAGGACCTGGTTAGTGAGATCGATCAAATAAAGTCAAACCATCCCGTTGCAGATATGACTCCACCGGCAGAGGTCACGGGTGTTGAACTGGTTGCGAACAGAATTGAAATACTGGATCTCAACAGTGAAGACCGGATTCATGACAGGCGTCTGTTCACATTGCTGGATGACGGATGGCATGTCCAGGTGATGATCCCTTGAAACACTTGCCTGAAACACTTTGACATGCCGAAAATACTGAGCTAAATTTCGTTCGTCCCATTGGGGTCGTCGCAGACTCGCGACTCCCGGGAGATCTATCGTGCGAATATCCTATCCAGGGGGGATATCTGGCACGCCGATGGGCACCCTGAACGTAAAGGAGGTGATCCCATTAATAGTCAGTCTATGCGGGGAGCCTCCGAGTTCGTCTAACTCGTTAGACCTATTCGGAGCTTGCTCCCCATACGTTGACGAAGCCCCTGTATTTTCCGTCATATGCACGGATTCTGCAGGGGCTTTTTCGTTCAGGCACTGCGCCACCTGAGTTTCGAGTCAGCCACCCCCGGCTGTTTTAATACCTGTAAGCGTCGCAAAACATGTGTCATTCGCGGTGGCAAGGAAATCCTGCATGAAAGGTGCTTCAAACTGATCTTCCCGAATCGCAGCATACAAAGTTGCCCACAAGCCCGCTTCCCCCAGCTTTTTCGCCGCAATGGTACCCGTTAACAGATATTCTGCCAGTGACCAATTGGGTAACCCAGCCACTCCCCGGCCACTGGCGACCAGTTGAACCATCATCGGGGTTAATTCGGCGGTGCGGACCTCCGCCGGTTCAACGTCTGCGGGTTCAAGAAAACGTGTGAAAATGTCCAGTCTGTCTCTCTCAACCGGGTACATGATCAATACCTGGTCTATCAAATCCTCGGGAACAACATAAGGCCGGTCAGCCAGTTTGTGTTGTGGGTCCACTGCCAGCATTGCCTCGTACCGGAACAGGGGCACATAGCGAATGCCTGCCAACTCCACTGGATCTGAAGTAATGACAAGATCAAGGTCACCTCTAACCAGTGCCGGTAAAGGTGCAAAGTTGAATCCACCGGTGAGATCCAGTTCAACCTCGGGCCAGTTTCCACGGTATTTGTCGATACAGGGTACCAGCCACTGAAAGCAGCTGTGACATTCGATGCAAATGTGCAAACGACCGGCTTCGCCCCCGGCGAGGCGGGCGATATCTCGCTCCGAAAGTTTAAACATGGGGATCACCTCATCTGCCAGTGTCAGCAGGCGACGACCAGCGCTAGTGAACCTGGGAGGTTTGGTTTTACGTACGAAGAGGGTGCAGTCCAGTCGATCTTCGAGGTCCTTCAGTTGGTGCGAGAGAGCAGATTGGGTCAGGAACAGCCTGTCCGCAGCTTCCACCAGACTTCCCGTATCACGGAGAGCCACCAGCGTTTTAAGATGCCTCAATTCAATCACGGCTTCACCTCCTCAATGAATCACATTCAAACTTATAGCGATTTTAATAAAATCTGCTCATTTTAACAAAATATTGTCAGAACCCCTATCATCCAGAACCTGCTACCGTTTAGTGTGTGTTATGTACAGATGCCTTGACTCAGAATGAACAGGCTACACAATAGTGAGGATGTCAGATGGGCAGAAGCCGGTCTCAACAATAAGAAGCCCTGGAGATTCCATGTTCAATCCAACGACCATTTTGATTGATGCTTTTGCAGAAGAACTTGCTTCACACTACATCGATATGTATGGCGAAGATGAGCAAGACCTGCATCGCATAGTCTCCTGTGCACATAGCTCACTCGAGATCATTGCCAACAGTGACGCGCCGTACCATGACATGAACCACACAATGATGGTGACCTCGGTGGGTATGGAAATACTCCGCGGTAAGATCCTGCTTGAAGGAAATGTCACTAATAGTGACTGGGTTCACTTTGTGATCTCCCTCCTGAATCACGACATTGGTTATGCACGTGGTATCTGCAAGGCAGACAGGAGTGGCTGGTACACAATTAACGCTGATATGGACACCATTGCACCTCCCGTGGGTGCGACAGATGCTTTTCTTACCCCGTATCATGTAGATCGCGGCAAGATGTACATAAAGGATCGTTTCTCCAGTGATGTCGAGATCAATACTGATGTGATTTGCGCCAATATCGAGCGAACCCGTTTTCCAATTCCCCACGAAGCGGATGACAGTGCAACTGACGATTTGCCAGGTCTGTTACGGGCGGCGGATCTGATTGGTCAACTGGCCGACCCACACTATTTCCGAAAAATCTCGGCCCTTTACGCTGAGTTTGTAGAGACCGGTCAATCCGCGAAACTGGGCTACACGACCGCTGCAGATCTCCAGGCTGCCTATCCCCGGTTTTACTGGAACGTCGTCTCTTCCTATATAGAGGATGGTGTCAGGTTTCTGCGGCGGACACAGGACGGTCAAGCCTGGGTCGCTAACCTCCATGCCAACGTTTTTACAGAAGAACATGAAACACCCTGCTACGGACCTGAGCGCCGTTTTGATGATGATCGCCGTATCGCCACCGGATCTCTGTTTACAGCCAGCGAACTGACACAGAATGACCAACGCCAGAGCTCTCGCAGACTCCAAGAACTGGTCGCCAGTGAAGGCAAGGCAGATTAGCCAGCATCCATTTCGTTTGCATTCCGCAGTCGAAACCTTACAATCTCGGGCTTTTGCATAATTCAACCTTAAGTTAGCAAGCCTGAATGTTAAATCGTGCCACCGAAGACCATCCAGTCCTGACCTCAGTGGAGTCCGTTGAGGTCACCAGCTCTTTAAAAATCTGCCTCCTGGGTTATCGCAGCAATCCGTACAGTGGTGGCCAGGGTATTTACATGCGCTATTTAAGCAAAGCGCTGGTAGAAGCGGGTCATCAGGTCGATGTGATCTCGGGCCCTCCCTACCCGGAACTCGACGAGCGCGTAAAACTCATCAAATTACCCAGTTTGAACCTGTTCGAGCAAGACAGTCATATCCGGGCTTTAAGGCCGAGGCATTTACTCTCCTACACGGACTTTTTTGAATGGTTCAGCATGTTAACGGGTGGATTCGCCGAACCCTATACCTTCGGTCGGCGCCTGCAGCGATACTTCCGTACCCACAAGCCGGATTACGACATCGTCCACGATAATCAGTCCCTATGCTATGGCACACTTCATTTACAAGAGAATGCCATACCTTTGGTGACGACGATTCATCACCCCATTACCAGCGACCTGGAAATCGCCCTGGGTAACGCCGATAGCTGGAAACTGCGGCTGCTGATCAGGCGCTGGCACTCGTTTATTCGCATGCAAAAGAAAGTCGCGTCGAAACTGAAACATATCGTCACAGTTTCTGAGGTCTCACGCCAGGACATTGCGGAAGCATTCAATCTATCTGCCGATAACCTGCAAGTGGTTCACAATGGTATAGATACCGAGGTTTTCAGACCCCTCCCCGAGGTCGCCCGTATCGACTACCGGCTAATGACAACCACCAGCGCAGACCAGCCGTTGAAAGGCCTGCAATATTTGCTGCGTGCTGTCGCACAACTCACCGGACCCTATCCAGATATTCACCTGGTTGTGCTGGGAAAACTGAAGCGGGACGGTGCAACGGAAAAACTGATCAGGGAACTGAATCTTGGTAGTCACCTGACATTTGTTTCCGGCATTGAAACCGAAGCGGTGGTCAGGCTCTACGCAGAAGCCACAATGGTCGTTGTGCCGTCAATTTACGAGGGATTTGGTCTACCCGCCGGTGAAGCAATGGCTTGCGGGGTGCCGGTTGTTTCAACCAACGGCGGGGCCTTGCCCGAGGTTGTTGGTGATAGTGGTGTTATTATCCCCGTTCGCGATTCCGAGGCGATTGCGAACGCGATCAGGAACCTGTTTGATCAACCGGAAAAAAGACAACTATTATCAATCAAGGGGCGAGAGCGAATTACTGAATTGTTCAGCTGGCAAGTGGCTGCCGACGACATGGTAAACCTGTATCAACGCATTCTGGAAAAAAGAGAAGTCAAAAAAGAAGAAGAAAAGAAAGAAGAAGAGATTCAATAAGGTTAAGCCAATGTCAATGGAAACAGTCAACTTTAAACATATGAGACTACAGCCCGATGAAAAAATACTCGACTTGGGATGTGGTGAAGGCCGACACGCAATTACTGCCTATATGACTGAAAATGTCGAAGCCGTGGGTGTCGATCTGAGTCTGGAGGATTTGAAAACAACCCGTGAACGTTTTGGCGAGTTTGAGGATCCGACAAACATGCAGAAAAGCCTGAATATATCTGTGGCGAACGGGCAGAAGTTACCATTCGCCGATGACACCTTTGACAAGGTGATCTGTTCTGAGGTCCTTGAACACATACCGGATTATCGTACTGTACTTATCGAGATCAACCGGGTGTTAAAGACCGGCGGGATTTTCGCCGCCAGTGTGCCGCGTTTTTTCCCTGAATGGGTATGCTGGCAACTCAGCGATGCCTACCATGAAGTGGAGGGAGGGCATGTTAGAATTTTCAATGCCGGGCACCTTCGGGAGGAAATTGAGGAACGTGGACTGGTATTTTTTAAACGACACTATGCCCACTCGCTTCATGTGCCCTATTGGTGGCTCAAATGTCTTTTCTGGAAAGAGGAAGGTGAAAAACAGGCGGGCATTGTCGACTTTTATCACAAGTTCCTAGTATGGGATCTGATGCAACAACCAAGACTGACCAAAATCCTCGATACGATATTTAATCCCATTCTGGGGAAGAGTGTGGTTATGTACTTCGTTAAAACCAATGAGGCCAACGAACCGTGACCCGTTTATATGTATCAAAGGGTTTTTACCCGGAAGAGTATCTGAGCCATACAGTCGATTTTATTGCCGGGGTGCAAACCAATGACGGTGCAATTCCATGGTTCGAAGGCGGCAGCCTGGACCCCTGGGACCATATTGAATCAGCGATGGGCCTGACCATTGGCGGGCGTTTTGATGAAGCAAAACAAGCCTACTACTGGTTGCGCGATAATCAGCTTCCTAATGGTAGTTGGCTCGCGGCTTACAAGGATGGAAAAGTTGAAGATGGCACCCGGGCTGAGTCGAACTTCGTCGCCTACATTGCGACGGGGGTCTGGCATTATTACCTGGTCACGGAGGATATGAATTTTCTCGAGGAACTCTGGCCCATCGTCGAAAAAGCCATAGAGTTCGTTTTGAGGCTGCAGGGCGACAAGGGTCAAATTTATTGGGCAGAAGACACCACCGAGGGGATTAAGGAAGATTCCCTGGTCACTGGTTGCAGCAGCATTTACAAGAGTTTCGAGTGCGCCCTGAACATTGCCACCACCCTGGAAGTCAAAGTTCCCCATTGGGCACTGGCCAGGACGAAACTCGTTAATGCACTGCGTAACCACCCCGAATGTTTCGATCGAACCTGGGACAGCAAGAGTCGTTTCGCCATGGACTGGTTTTATCCTGTGCTTACCGGCGTGATTAAGGATGGCCAGGGGCGACATCATCTGCAATCCCGCTGGGATCAGTTTGTTATTGATCAGTTGGGTTGCCATTGTGTCACCGATGAGCCTTGGGTCACCGTGGCAGAATCCTGCGAACTCGTCATGGCATTGCTCTGTGTCGATGAGTATCAGCAAGCCACACAGTTGTTTAGCTGGTTGCACCAGTTCCGGGATACAGACGGCTCCTACTGGACAGGATATGTCTATCGTGACAAGGCTCTGTGGCCTGTAGAAAAACCCACCTGGACGGCAGGTGCAGTTCTGCTTGCAGCTGACGCTTTATCTAACAAAACAACAGCGGCGCATTTATTTCAAACTGAATCAACTGTGCTTGCGTCGCAGGACACCCAGCGTACGAACTACGCCGATGTCCTCGAATAATCCAGAGTCGATCGCTTTTTTCCAGATTGTAAAAGGTGCCTGCCCGCCATCTTCAGGATTCGGGAATATATCGTGGATCGCCAGGATACCCTTTGGCAGGATATGCTTCGCCCAGCTTTCATAGTCCGTCATCGCTGCCTCTAAACTGTGACCACCATCGATAAACACCATTCCCAGTGGTGTTTGCCAATCCCTTGCTGCAACGTCAGAGGGTGCTACCAGGGGAACAACATGGTCTTCAAGTTCAGCTAATCTGAGGGCGTGTCGAAATGCCTGAAAGCTATCCATCAGGCCTGCTGACTGGTCGTACAAGTCCGGATCATGAAACTCCTCCCCGAATTGATGTTCCTCAGAACCTCGATGATGATCAACGGCGAACAAGGTCCTGCCGGACTGCTTACAGGCAGTGCCGAGGTAGATCGTCGACTTACCGCAATAGCTGCCTATCTCAAGAATCGGCCCCAGAACAGCAGATTGCAGACAATGGTCGAACAGTGATTCACCTTCAACAGGATCAAGGAAACCCTTTATGGACTCCACGTCAATTGGCAGTTTCATTTTTTTTAGGATTCTACTTACTTAAAAGGTTGTAAAGACGATCGCATAGACCGGGATGATGAGCAGCAACACATAGATTGTAATATTGTTTAGGGGAGGAAATTTGACTTCAGCAGCCAATGGAAATTTATCTCCAATCACGAGCCAGACAATGCATCCGAGCACCATGGATGCAACAATACTAAATAAAATAATCGCCATCTTTGGTTTTCCTCGTCAAGGAAGTATCAGTCTCATTATAAAAGGGCGATTATGACCTATGCCGTCACCTGCTGACAATCAAGCCAGGGATCGCACAAAGCCATATCAGGGTAGCAGGTAAACCTTAACGAAATCCCCTTTACGTACCTCATGGTCAATTTCGATTTCTGCCAGACCATTCGCCCAACTGACCGAGGACATCACACCGGAACCCTGGTTGGTGAAGTTAGTGATTGTTCCCTGTCCTGTTGCATCGTAGGCAACTCTGACCCGGCAATACTCTCGCCTTGCGCCTGCAGGTCTGTCAAAATCGACCTGGGCATACATATTGCTGAGTTCCAGCTCTGTCGCACCTTGTGATTTGAGCAGATAGGGCCTGGCAACAATCGTGAATGTCACAAAACTGGACACTGGATTGCCAGGTAATCCAAAGAAAGGTGTCTGCCCAATACGACCGAAAGCCAGTGGTTTGCCAGGCTTTATCGCGAGGCGCCAGAGATCAAGCTGGCCCAGTTTTTCAACGGCGCCCTTGACGTAATCCTCCTCTCCAACCGAGACACCACCGGTGCTCAGAATACAATCTGCCAGCTCTGCCCCTCTTAACAGCGCCGCTTCTGTCGCTTCTGCTGTATCGGCAATCATCCCCAGGTCAATGGCTTCCATATCCAACTGCTGAATTAGAGCCTGCAAGGTGTAGTGATTGGAATTGTAAATCTGCCCGGGCAACAATGCGGCAGGTGGGTCAACCAGTTCATCACCGGTGGACATCACCGCGATTTTGAGCTTCCTGAACACTTCAATTTCTGCAAACCCTACCGATGCGATAAGCCCTAGATCCTGCGCCCTGAGTTTGCGTCCACGGCTGAGTACCACCGTACCCGCCTTAATGTCCTGACCGGCCTTGCGAATATTTTGCGCAACCTTGGGAATCTCATTCAGGCGTACCTCATTCGGGCGAGCCTCTTTCAAGCGAACCTCTTGCAAGCGAACACTGTCATCAATCAGTTGAGTATTTTCCTGGATGATGACGGCATTGGCACCAGTGGGTATGGGTGCCCCGGTAAATATTCGGGCTGCGGTACCTGCCACCAGAGTCTGGCCTGTTGTCCCGGCGGGAATGCGGTCGCTGATAGCGACGACTGCGCCGTCAGACAGACCGGATGTATTGATCGCATAACCGTCCATTGCACTATTGTCGAGCATGGGAACATCCATGGCGGAAACCACATCGACTGCCAGCACCCTGCCAAGCGCGGAACGCAGTGGAGTCGACTCTATTGCAGCCAGGCAGCGGGCATTGGCTGTCAGGTATTCAATAACCTCATCAACCGGGGTCAGGTTGGCTGCCATCAGTGAGAGCCATCTTTTCTTATCAACTCCGCAAAGTTGCAGGGCCGAAAATTCACATCCAGCTGCTCTTTCGGATGCCGTCCCAGGCCGTCCGACAGGCCCCGGTTGAGCCTGGCATGCAAAACACCAGCGTACTGTTGGCAATTCCGCCAATCGCCCGGGACTGGACCGTGGAAGTGCCTATATCCCCATAGGAGATATGTCTAAACAACTCGCCAAAGCCGGGGATTTCGATATCCAGCAGGGGCGTAATTGCTTCGGGCGTTGAATCTCTCGTCGTAAATCCGGTACCGCCGGTGAGCAGTATTACTTCACCCGCCTCGTCAGCAATCCACGCTGAAACCCTGGCCCGCATGCGATACATATCATCTATCTCGATTTGTCGTTCCTGTAACCGGTGGCCCGCCGCCCGCAACGCATCACAAAGGAATTGCCCCGACGTGTCGGTTTCGAGGGTTCGGGTATCCGATACGGTTAATACGGCTATTTTCAGTGACCCATCCATATGTCGCAGCACCCCGTGCCTGTAGTGTGAGAAGGGCTGTATTCAAACAGAAAACCAGCGCTATATGTAGTGAGGCATATCAACCTTTGTGCAAATTGCGGAAATCTTGCCCCATTAACGCTTATACTCTACCGGGCACAGCACCGATACTGCTGGCAGAACACAAAAGTGGAGTGAAGAACATGGGATTTTTCTCAAAGAACCTCGGGATGCCATCCCCTGATACCGCACTGCCTGGTCGCACCCAGCCTGTACCAGTGCCAGACACTCATTTTGTGCTGAGTCATCCACTAAAGCCGCCCTTCCCCGCGTCGATGCAATCCGCAATATTCGGTTTGGGGTGCTTCTGGGGTGCGGAGCGGAAGTTCTGGGAGCGTGAAGGTGTTTACAGCACGGCCGTCGGATATTCAGCGGGGCTGACACCGAATCCCAGTTACGAAGAGGTTTGCTCTGGTGGAACCGGACACAATGAAGTGGTACTGGTCGTTTTTGATCCTGCGATTGTGTCATACAGTGATTTGCTCACCCTGTTTTGGGAAGCCCACAATCCGACCCAGGGTATGCGCCAGGGAAATGACATGGGTACCCAATACCGTTCGGGTATCTATACGTGCAATGAGGAACAAGCCGGACTGGCTCAGGAAAGTGAACAAGTCTTCCAAAGACAACTGCAGGCTTCAGGTTTTGGCGAGATCACCACAGAGATTCAACCTGCATCTGACTTTTTCTATGCAGAAGACTACCACCAGCAATATCTGGCCAAGGTGCCGAATGGCTACTGCGGACTGGGCGGCACCGGAGTTTGTTTCGCCTAGTTACGATTGACGCCAGCGCGACCAGGCTCAGGTAGTCAATCGATCAAACGCCTCCTGATATCTCGCCAGGGTACTTTCAATCACTTCCTCGGGTAACGAGGGCGCCGGATACTCCTTGTTCCACTCTCCCCTGGCGACAAGTTCTTCGGTGTAATTCCTGACGTACTGCTTATCAAAACTGTTCTGCTCACCGCCAGGTTGCCATTCATCCAGAGGCCAGAAACGGGAGCTGTCCGGAGTGAGTACTTCATCGATCAGGACTGGCTCGTCTGAACCGGATTCGATACCAAATTCAAACTTCGTGTCAGCGATAATAATGCCACGCTCCCGCGCGTATTCTCTTGCAGTGGTATAAATGTTAAGCGACTTTTCACGAACATCATGCATCAGATCTTCGCCCGCAATCTCGCAAGCTTCCGTAAAACTGATGTTCTCGTCGTGGCCTTCTTCAGCCTTTGTCGACGGTGTGAACAATGGCAATTCAATCATACTGCTGTTTTGCATACCGTCCGGCAGTTTAATACCGCATAATTTACCGGTCTTCTGATAGTCCTTCCAGCCGCTACCGGTCAGATACCCACGCACAATACACTCGATGGGGACAACGCTGGACTTGCGACAGATCATGATTCTACCTTCCAGCATTTGCCTTTGGTCTTCGTTCAAGACATCAATATCGGCAGGATCCATAGAAACAAGGTGGTCTTTAATCCGGCCCGCAAACTTGTCCTGGACGAACTGAAACCAGAATTTCGATATCCGGGTCAACATCTTACCCTTGCCGGGGATGCCATTGGCCAGTACAACATCGAACACACTGACTCGATCCGAGGCGATAATCAGGATGCCATCGCTACCATCGGCTAAGGTGAGATCATAAAGATCCCTGACTTTACCCTGGCGTTTGTTGGGCAAAGGTAAGTCGGTACTCATCACTGCTTGGGACATAGGAACTCCCGAAAATGAAAAGCGATCAGTTTACCGAAACTGCCCCATCAAGCAAGTGCGGCTTCAAAGTCAGCGACCAGATCATCGGCATCTTCAATCCCGATTGAGAAACGCACGAGGGAATCGTCAATACCCATGGACGCTCGCCGCTCCGGACCCATTTCATAATAAATTGAATGCGCCACGGGTATGGCCAGGGACCGGGTATCTCCAAGATTGCTGGTGCAGATAACCAGATCTAGATTGTTAATAAAATCGAAGCAATCGACCTCTTCAACCAATTCAACACTAAAAAGTGCCCCCGGATATTTAAACAGGCCACTGCCCAACTCGAATTGTGGATGGGAAGACAGGCCAGGGTAATAAACTTTATTAACCTTTGGATGCTGATCCAGGTATTGCGCCAGGACCTGGGCATTCGAGCAGGCTCGATCCATACGCAGTGCCAGGGTATCGGACCCTACTGACAGATGATGGGCCGCTTCTGCACCCAGGGTTGCACCGAAATCCCGCAGGCCTTTTTTCTTGATCTGGGTAATCGCCCAGGTGCTTGGGTCACCCTTTTTGTAGTTATCATACAGATTGTCAAATGTAGACCAGTCAAAAACACCCGTTTCCGTGACAGCCCCACCCAGCGCATTGGCATGACCGCCAATATATTTCGTCAGGGAATTGATAACCAGACTCGCCTTAACCGACTTGGGTCGAAACAGGTAGGGCGTGGTCATCGTATTATCGACAAAATAGACAATGCCGCGAGACTCGCACAAGTCACCAATGTTGGCGAGATCGGATATCTGGGTTCGGGGATTGGCGATGGTTTCGACGAAAACCAGCCGGGTGTTGTCTTTGATCGCTGCCTCGACTTCTTCAACTTTCGTCGCATCAACAAATGTCACCTCAATTCCATGTGCTTGAAAAGAATTGAACAGGCTGTTGGTGTTACCAAACAGGAACGAAGACGAGATAAAGTGATCCCCTGCCCTCAACAGTGAAAACAGGGTCGTACCGATAGCCGCCATGCCCGTTGAAAACGCGGCTGTGGCAACACCATCCTCCATCAGGCTTACCTTGTCCTGCAACGCGGTAACCGTTGGATTAACCTGCCGACCATAGGTGTATCCGGCTTCTTTACCCTGAAAGACCGCCGCCAGTTCATGGGCATCGTCATAAGAATAGGTGACTGATGTATGAACGGGCTTATGGATCGAGCCATGTTCAACATTTAAACCCCGAGTTCGTCATTTTCTGACTCCTGTCCGCCGTCTGGATTCCGCTGATCCTTCAGGCAAAAAAAAACCTACTGGCTAAAGTAGGTTATTCGGCTCACCTCTTTAGCTGTATTTGTTATGCGCCCGCAAGCTGAAATCAAATCGGCGCCTTTCTCTTACTATCTTTCTTTATAGAGCAATGATCCACAAAAATGTTCCATCACCTGAACTGCATTCTAGTGACAGCGCCTGAACAAATCAACCCTCGAAAATTGCACCCGTCCTCATTAATATAGGCAGCATGAGTAATCAAACGAAAAACGAAAATCCTAAAGAGGCTTTTAACCGGGAACTGATCGACTTCCTCGGTTCCTCGCCGACGCCTTTCCATGCAGTCGCCACCATGGCATCACACTTAATGGATGAAGGTTTCGTTCAGCTAAAGGAGGAATCTGAATGGTCCCTGGTACCTGGCAAGTATTTTGTGACCAAAAACGATTCCTCTATCGTCGCCTTCGTGCTTGGAACCCGGGAACCGTTAAAGACCGGCATCCGGATGGTTGGCGCCCACACAGACAGTCCCTGCCTGAAGGTTAAACCAAACCCAGAGAAGCGGATGAAAGAATACCTGAACCTGGGCGTCGAAGTTTATGGGGGTGTGCTGCTCAATCCCTGGTTCGACAGGGATTTATCCCTGGCAGGCAGGGTAACGTTCAAGGCCGAAGACGATAGGATTTACAACCGACTCGTCAACTTTAAACACGGTATTGCGACAATTCCGAGCCTGGCAATTCATCTCGACAGGGAAGCAAATTCTTCCCGCTCGATTAACTCCCAGAAAGACATTCCACCATTGCTGTTAAACCAGAAGACCAAGCAATCTTTTAGTGAAATTTTAGCCAGTCAACTGGCAGACGAACATGCCGATATAAAACTCAAGAAAATTCTCGGCTATGAAATGTCTTTCTATGATACAAACCCGGCCGGTTATGTCGGGTTGAATCAGGAATTTATCGCCGGTGCCCGACTGGATAATCTACTGAGTTGTTTCGTAGGGATGAAGAGCCTGATCAATGCAGATTCTGGCTTAACAAGCCTGTTAGTCTGCAATGATCATGAAGAGGTAGGCAGTACATCCGCAGAAGGTGCACAGGGACCGTTTCTGAGGTCCGTGCTGGAACGAATGATCCCTGACCTGGAAGCACGGCACCGAACCATCGCTATGTCTCTGCTGATTTCTACGGATAATGCCCATGGCGTGCATCCTAACTATCCCGATCGTCATGATCCTAATCATGGCCCAGTACTCAATCGTGGGCCGGTGATCAAGATCAATTCCAACCAGCGCTATGCAACCAACAGCGTAACGGCTGGCTATTTCAACGCGATTTGTGACCGTTTGAAAGTGCCTTGCCAGACTTTCGTCGTTCGGACTGACATGGCTTGTGGCAGTACTATCGGCCCGCTCACCGCCAAGGAGATTGGCGTCAAAACCCTGGATGTAGGCGTACCCACCTTTGCCATGCACTCCATCAGGGAGCTGGCAGGCAGTGATGACGCGACCTATCTCTACCGGGCACTACAGGCTTTCTATACCGACGAGGGAGAACTCGGGACCTCAGGATTGATCTAACAATTCCCGTCATATTGATCTACAAAACCCAAGCGCCAGGCGACCTAACCAATCTCCCGAAACGCCAGGCCAATATATTCGGCTTTCGGCCTGATGATACGATTGTCCTGCCGTGATTCGATAAAGTGAGCCAGCCAGCCGACTGACCGCGCCATGGCGAATACGCTGGTAAAATAGTGGGACGGTATGCCAATGGCTTCATAGGCCGCCCCTTTATAAAACTCAAGGTTCGCCCAGACATCTTTGCCCCTGGCTTTCATGGCCAGGTTAAATTCCTCTTCGAGGGCCGATAAGGTTAAAAAGTTGTTCTCGAACTCAGTGCCCAGGCACAGTTTCTTTGCCATGGGTTTGAGAATATTTGATCGTGGATCGACGACGCGATATTCACGATGGCCCATCCCCATCAGCTTTAGTTTGTCTTTTAGCAGCTGCTCAACAAACACCCTGGCATTTTCCGGGCAACCGGTTCGCTTCGCATCGTTTAGTGCTGCCTCATCCGCGCCGCCATGCAAAATGCCAAACAAGGCGCCCACGGCTGAGCTGATAACAGACTCGATGGGCGCCAGGGTGCTCGACGCAACCCGGGAGGTAAACGTACCCGCGTTCAGACTATGTTCCATTTGCAAAATCTGAATCACGTTAAGAATTTTCACATGTTCAGGCTGTGGGGGTTTACCGGTGAACATGCCAAGGAAACGCGTCAGGTATGTCTCTGTTGTACCATCGTTAGCAGGAAGCTCGTTATCTAGCTGTAGTTGCCGATAACTGGCAATCAGCGTTGGCAGACGAGCGACAATAGCCAGACCCCGACTGCCTTGCTGGTCCAACCCGTCAAACTCAACATCCGGTACCTGTAACACAGGAATCATACCCTGAAGCAGTCTCATGGGATGTAAGTCACGGTCCAGTACTCTCAAAACCATGAGATCCGGCTCAGTCAGTTCCCTATGTTGTAATAGGAATGATTTGAGTCGCGCTGTTTCACTGGCAGCAGGCAGTTCCCCAAATAACACCAGCCAGACCACCTCTTCGCACTGTTTATGCACCAGGTCTTCGATCTGGTAACCGCGATAAGTGAGTCGCCCAATATCGCCTTCGACATTACTGATCGCTGTTTCAGCCGCAGTCACACCTTCCAAACCTTTTGAGTAGGTCATTGTTTTTTCACCTTTGCTGTCAGTTTCGGATCGTTGATTAAGCAACGGAGTATGGAAAAGGAGGATCGACAAATAAAATTAAATATTTTTATCAACTGATAAGCAGGGACGATAGAAGCTGAGCTAAATAATACATTAGCTATTCTTATTGGAGATAACTATCAATTAGCGTATCTTATACTTACACCCGGCAACGCTGGTTACAAATGCCCATTCATATCGATATCAATGAGGTCAGGGTCTTTAAATCCGTCTATGAGCAAAACGGATTCAAGAAGGCCGCGGACAAATTATTTGTCACCCAGTCAGCTGTCAGTCAAACCATCGCGAACCTGGAGCACAAGCTGGACAGCTTGCTGCTTGAACGGAACCCGTTAAAACTAACAGAAGCGGGAATCAGATTACTGAACTATGCAGAAATCGTTCTTAACGAGGAACAGTCTGCCCTGGATGACATTAAAAACATAAAAAACGGCATCCTCTCGACCCTGTTGCTGTCGGTTAACGGCAGTATCAACATCCTATTCGGGCAGAAACTGATCCAGGCCTATTGCCAGGACAGCCCACTGACCAGAATCAAAATCAACGTCATGCCCAGCCGCCAGATTATTAACGCGATAGGATCTGACCTCTGGGAACTGGGTTTTGGCCCCTTCCAGCAACAAATGCCCACCATTTTTGAAACATTACCGCTGTTTAGCGACGAAAGAGTACTGATGATTAGCCAGGAGTATCCTGGCTACGAAGTTCTGGTTTCTGAACCCGAATCAATTCTTCAGACAGTACCATTGATTGTTTCCCATCTGGATGACCAGGACATGCGACCCGCCATGCAGAAGCTGCGGGATTCATTTGGCACGATCTGGGAGATCAATGATATTGATTTAAGAGTCAGCCTGGTTGAACAGGGTCTGGGTATGAGCTACCTGGATCAAAAACTGGTCGAAAGTGATACGCGCTGTAATTGTTTCGTCCCTCTTGATGCTCTCGATTTTGCACGTATCCCGCTGCAGTTCGGTATTTTCTATCGAAAAGGCAAGCCCCTGTCCATGGGCGCGAGGCGATTTGTTGAGGTCTGTGAAGACTTTGTTTTTTGATTAATCGGCATGCCTGGAGGACTAGTCACTACGGGATACGTCATTACGGCCTAAGTTACTGTGGCAACTGGCCCTGGAGCATATGGGGCTTAACCAGCAATCGTTCCAGGTACTCGAACAACAATTCCACGAGTATGGCCAGACAGGCAGCCGGAATCGCACCCTGAAGAATCAGGTCAGTATTATTCAAATTGAGGCCGGTGATAATTGGCTCCCCAAGACCCCCGGCGCCCACAAACGCCGCAAGTGTGGCGGTACCAATACTGATCACTGCGGCGGTTTTTACTCCCGCAAGAATATTCGGCATGGCCAATGGCAGGAGAATATGCCACAGCTGTTGCCGTCGGGTCAGGCCAATGGCTTCTGCAACACGTTTTAAGACCGGGTCAATGGTAACCAACGCCGTGATCGTATTGCGCAGAATCGGTAGAATGGAATATAAAAACAGCGCAATGATCGCTGGTTCCTTGCCGATTCCAAACAAAGGAATCATCAACGCTAACAAGGCAAGTGAGGGAATGGTCTGGAGCAGACCGGCAATATAGACAACAACTCTCGAAATATTCTGGGACCTGAACACCAAAATCCCTGTCGACAGTCCAAACAGGCAACCCAGCGTCAGGGCAATCGCTGTGAGTTCAAGATGGGTAATCGTGTTGGTAATAAGATTCTGCCAGAGTTCGTTTTCAGCAATTGTGGATTCTCCCAGACCCTCGTCTTTGAGAAATTTCTGGGCCACCTCGGCAAAAGATTTTCCCTCGATAACAACTTCTGCGTTCAATGCACGCATCCTGTCATCGTCCATACGCCCTGCTAGCGATCCAAGTGCCTCAATCGCGCCAACAGGTAAATCACTTCGAACCAGGGGTGCAGCAAAATATTCGGGGAAATAACCTTTGTCATCCTCAAGAACGGCCAGATGATATCGCGCCAGATCACCATCGGTTGAATAAGCGTCGGTGATATCCGTTTTGCCCTCATCTATCGCCTGATACGCCAGGGCATGTTCAATACCGGTTGGTTTGCCGCCAATCTGATAGGTTTTGTTCAGTCCTGGCCAGCCATCCTCGCGGTTGAGAAACTCATGGCTAAACGCCATTCTTAACTGGGGATGTGTTTTTAGTTCGCTGAGCTTGGTGATGCCCAGTTCTATCGCCTGGCTCTCTTTAAGCGAAATCGCATAGGTATTGTTGAAGCCAAAGGAACCAAGCATCTGCAGTTGATCCTTTGCCAGGAGCCGGTTCATTTCATCTATTTTTGGTGCTTTATCTTCAAGCTTTAAGATCACCTGACTCAGGGTGCCTGTGTACTCTGAATAAAGATCAATCTCTGCGCCGCGCAGGGCCTCAAATGCAATCAGGGTACCCGCCAGTCCAAACTTACGCGTTACTGTGAACCCGGCCAGCTCCAGACGCTGGGCCAGAATCTCCCCAAGCAGACGACCTTCATTGAAGCTTTTACTGCCAATCACAATGGGCTTCTGCACTGGAACAGTGGTTACATCTGCGGCGAACTCTTGCCCAGATACCGAATGGTTAAGTACACAGACCAACAGGAAAACCAGCGCCCTAATCATTCGGGTAGGCCTCGTTCCTGATCTGAAACAGTCGTTTGACGTAGTCGTTGGCAGGTGCATTACTCACGTCTTCAAGCTTACCTTGCTGGACAATCTGACCATCTTTCAAAATAACGAGGTACTGGGCGAGTTTTATCGCCTCCGCCATGTCATGGGTCACTAACAGTATCGAACGAGATTCTGCGGCCTGGAGTCGGATAAATTCATGGTGAATGGTCGCGCGTGTTATCGGGTCTAAAGCAGAAAAAGGTTCATCCAGTAACATCAAACGAGGATTCAGCATCATCGCGCGGCAGAGGCTAACCCGTTGCTGCTGCCCTCCGGAAAGGCTGTGAGGATAACGACTGGAAAACTCCAAAGGTAGTTCAAGCAGATCTAGTAGATAGCGGTAACGATCAGCAATCTCAATTGTCGACCACTTTTCAATACGAGCCATCAGTGTCACGTTTTCTTCCACAGTCAGATGCGGAAACAACCCACCGCCTTGTACGGCGTAACCCATTGTGCGACGTAACATGGCGATGTTGTCATAGTCCAGAAATTCGCCGTTGAGTTTTATCCGTCCAGAGTCAGGCACTACCAGACCATTAATAATTTGTAGCAATGTTGACTTCCCACTACCACTTTCACCAACAAGCGCCGTGGTTAAATCGCCAGCTAATTGCAGGGAAACATCGTTGACGACGGTCTGGTCACCGTATGATTTTACTATGTTGAGAAGATCGACACTGGCGTCAGCCAAACTAAAAACCTTTTACTATTACCAACAAACATTGAGTATAGGCAAGTCAGCCAGACTCTGAAAGTGTAAGCCCCTGTTTTAGTTGTTGCAGGTACGACTCCAGTTCATCGAGGCAGTCCGCACCCCTGCCCGCCTGGCGCAGATCCGCAATCCGGGAGAGCTGTGCATCAGGCTGACCTGTTTCCGCGAATATCTTTTGTCGATAGCGGTCCCAGCGTTCTTTTTCGTCCTCTTTGAGCGTTTTCGGGAAGTTTCTGGCCCGATATCGGAATAACATTTCCGGCAATCGCGGATCCTGGAAGCTCATAGCAAAACCAGATAAATCGTCGGGGTTTGCATCTCTCACTTCACCCATGGTCTGTTTGTCAGCTGATGAGAAAAAATCGCCCTGGTATAACATCAGGTCCGGATTATCCGTGTCTTCAAAATTCGTCAAACGAAACGCTGCCTCAATCTTTTCAACAATGCCACTCACCCGTTGCAACCGTTTCATGTTAGTTACACATTGTTCAACCTGAACCTCGAGCCGATCTTCCTGTCCTTTCAGGGTGGACAGCGGCGCTATTGCCGGGCACCGATTGATGTGAATCGTTTTCAGCGGGATTCTCTCTTGCCCATCTTCAAGATCTTCCCGCGCGGTGAAAATTCTTCGATGTAATTCCTTCGGATCCAGGTCGATCAAATCTTGTGGATCTTTCTTTAAATCAAAACAAATCACCCCGTTGGGGTTGGTCGGATGAACGCAAAGCGGCAACACCAGTGTTAAACACGCCTGTTTTGCGGGGTACATGGACGAAACATGGACAATCGCGTTTTTACCCAGTGGATACAACTGCCTCACTACCTCGCGTTTTTGCCTCAGTCCAAAAAGGTAGCTGTAAAGTTTTGGCTGCGCCAGACGCAGTTTTTTAGTCAGGCCAATGGTTGCCAGTACATCTGATAACGCATCATGGGCATCCTCGTGGCCAACGCCATTCGCAGCGGCCAACGCTTCCAGACGAAACGAGGGCACCCCTTCATCATTTACCGGCCAGACAAAACCATCCGGTCTTAGCGCGTGCGCCATACGAAACAGGTCAATCACATCCCAGCGGGAATTTCCGCTCTGCCATTCACGGGCATAGGGATCGTAAAAATTTCGGTACAGGAGATTACGGGTAAACTCATCATCGAATCGGATACTGTTGTAACCGCAGACACAGGTTCCGGGAATCGCAAATTCGCGATGGATTTTCTTGATAAACGCCGCTTCATTGAGACCCTGCTGTTGAATAGACAGGACACTGATCCCGGTCACCAGAATCGCTTCTGGATTCGGCACCGTATCATTGCCCGGGTAACAAAACAGATTCAAGGGCGTAGAAATAGTGTTTAATTCAGCATCAGTGCGTACTGCTGCGAACTGAATAGCACGATCAGTCGCCGGATTGGTGCCCGTGGTTTCGTAGTCGTACCAGTAAACTGAATCACTCATAAGGCGATCATCACACAGGATATGACCGGAGACAAAGCCATGTATAATCGCCCCTTTCTTTGGATATGTGTGATGGACAGGTGCACAACAACCCCATGATGGACAACAATAATAACAATAGTACTAGAACCCTCATGTTATTTCTCGGACCGGTCATTGCAGCGATGGTTTTTTATTCCCTGGCGGCTGCCGGCTGGGACTCTAAAGCTTGCTGGACCGGTGCAGTCGCCACCATCTGTGCACTCTGGTGGATATTTGAACCGATTCCGATACCCGCCACGTCTTTGCTACCTATTGGCCTGCTTCCGATGTTCGGTGTGCTGACACCAACTCAGGTAGGGGCAGCATACGGAAGTCCCCTGGTACTGCTGCTAATGGGAGGGTTTATCCTGTCAACAGCGATGGAAAAGAGCGGCGCCCATCGCCGGGTTGCGTTGACCATGGTTAATCTCTTCGGTGGTACAAGCAGTCGAAGGCTGGTATTCGGTTTTATGGCAGCAGCCGCACTGTTGAGCATGTGGATATCCAACACCGCGACGACACTGATGCTATTGCCGGTTGCTCTTGCGGTGATTGAGCGATCAAAAGACGAAAACCTCCCCACGCCACTATTGTTAGGCATAGCATACGCAGCCAGTGTCGGTGGCATTGGTACACCAATCGGTACGCCACCAAATCTGTTTTTCAGGCAGATTTATGAAGAATACACAGGCATTGAAGTCGGATTCCTTACCTGGATGACCTGGGGTGTGCCGGTGGTGGTCCTGTTTGTACCTATTATTGCCCTGTGGCTAACTCGAACCCTGAATTACAAGGGCACTATTGAGATGCCGAAGGTGCAGGCCTGGACAGTCGAAGAAAAACGCGTGTTTTATGTTTTTTCCCTGACTGCGCTCGCCTGGGTGACCCGAAGCCAGCCCTTTGGCGGCTGGAGCGGCTGGCTAGACTTAAAGAGCGCGAACGACGCCAGCGTTGCCCTGATTGCCGTCGTAGTCATGTTCCTGGTACCCAACGGCAAAGGAGAAAAGTTACTCGACTGGAAAACCGCAAACAGGATCCCCTGGGGCATGCTGATTCTTTTCGGCGGAGGTATTGCAATTGCAAAAGCGTTTGTGGTCTCTGGCCTGAGTGAGCAGTTGGGTGAAGCGCTATCCAGCATCGCCACCTGGAACATCGTGTTAATGATAGCGACAATCTGCCTGGTGATTACTTTCCTGACTGAAATGACAAGCAATACAGCCACCACGGCACTGATGATGCCAATCCTAGCGACCGCGGCAATTGCGGCAAGCATTGAACCGACGCTGTTAATGGTCCCTGCGGCGATGAGCGCCAGCTGCGCGTTTATGCTGCCAGTCGCGACTGCACCTAATACCATCATGTTCAGCTCTGGTCGATTCCCAATAAAAGTTATGGTGAGAGAAGGATTCGTCCTCAACCTGATTGGCGTCGGCGTTATTACGCTGATTGCTGCCACGATGCTTTGGTAGTCGAGATGTTAGGGAGCGGAAGCTAACCGACCAAGCGCCGTTTTTCTTTCAGGTTCGCGGAGCTCCGAGAGTTCGATGGATTTCTCTATAAAACCTTCAAACGAGGCGCTTTGTTCTAACAGCTGTGTAAATGCCGGTACCCAGTCCTGGTAAGCCCCCACCGCACCAATCTTTGCATTGTTGATCCCGGATTCCATCCAGTATTCATAGACGGCAGGTTCGGAATTTTTTGCTGTGATGGCGTTTTCCTGTCCACGCCAGCTTTGTTTGAGCCCGGCATATGCCTGGCGCAACTCGGTAATGTATTGAGCCTTGTCAGCACGTTTTTGTTCCACTGAAATACTTTCCCCATAAAGCGAATCAAGATGACGCCGTGTTTCAAGAATTAGATCGACAACAGCATGTCGCTGCGCCTGATCAGCGAGATACACATCATATTCCTCCTGGCGGTTTTTCGACGCCAACCACAATTTAACGCTGTGTCGTTCCACTGCCGTCGCAAAACTCTCATTGAACGTGGTATCACCCGCCAGGTACAGGATCTTGTGCGCCAACTCATGGAATATTAGCGAGGCTAATCGTTCATCAGAACGAAGAATAAAGGTATTCAGCAGAGGGTCCGAAAACCAGCCAAGGGTTGAATAGGCTGCGACGCCACCCATATAAACGTCAAAGCCAGACTCTCGCATGTTATTGGCAAAAAATTCAGCGTCTTGCTTTTTGAAAAACCCCTTGTAACTGACACAACCTGCGATGGGATAGCAGAACGTTTCCATGGTCAAAGAAAATTCAGCGGCTGAAAAGACATTCCAGACAACATAGGACTTACCCGTATCGACATAACTGTTGAAAGTGTCCCCGACGGGTAAACCAATATTGGATTCGGCAAAAGCCCTTAATTCCTGGGTGAGCTTCAACCTTTCCTGGACCTCTTCAGGTACCGAATCATCCTCCAGCACATCTTCAACAGCCCGGCGATTCGATAGCAAAGATAATTGCCCGGCGATCGCCTGTTGGTAGTATGACAAACTGGAACAGCCGGTGCTGCTACCACTGAATGCCACTATGAGCAGCCAATACAGACTTCTCCTGACGTCTCGGTTCCATTGTCGACTCAAATCCTGACCCCTTTCCTTTGGTGACGGGTACACCTGCTTTTTGCAACATAGCTGGTGCAAAGTACAGCCGCCTGCTATTGTGACGCTACACATGATCTGCTCCCGAAAAACATGTACAACGACTATTTCGGTCTCACAGATACACCGTTTTCCATAGCGCCGAACCCTCAGTATCTCTACATGAGCGAGCGCCATCGAGAGGCACTTGGACTGCTGCTTTATGGTATCAAGAGTGACGGTGGTTTCTTAGTGCTAACCGGAGAAGTTGGCACTGGGAAAACAATCGTTAGCCGATGTTTTCTGGAACAGGTACCGGAAAACGTTGATACCGCTTACATACTTAATCCGAAGCTGACTTCCAGCGAGCTACTCGCGACGATCTGTGACGATCTTCATATCGATTACGATGAACACGCCAGCATCAAGATACTGGTCGACAAGCTCAACGAATTTTTACTCGCGTCACATCAACAGCATCGACATACCGTTGTCATTATCGACGAGGCTCAGAATCTATCGGTTGAGGTGCTGGAACAATTGCGCCTGCTGACCAATCTCGAAACCAACCAACGTAAACTGCTGCAAATCATTTTACTGGGCCAACCCGAGCTGCTCACTCTACTGGCTCGACCCGAACTGCGCCAGTTGTCCCAGAGAGTCACCGCCCGTTTCCATCTCGATGCACTGACCGCCGATGAAGTGAGGGAGTACATTCAGCATAGATTAGAAGTGGCCGGTGCCAAGGGGATGTTGTTTCCACCGGCAACGAGCAAGCGGGTTTTCCGGATCACCAGTGGCATTCCAAGATTAATTAACCTCGTCTGTGACCGTGCTTTATTGGGAGCCTATGTCCAGAACCAATTGCGTGTTGATGTCAAAACCCTGAACCAGGCAGCATTGGAAGTGCTGGGATCGCAACAGTTATCGACGAAAAACTGGAAAATAACAGCCATGGCCGCTTCAGTGGCAGCACTCGTTGTTGTCGGTCTGCTGCTGTTCAATGTTGCAGGAATACAAACTAAACTACCGCAGGCACCTTTCTACTCCAATCAGCAAGCGCCTGCGAACACCTTGCGTGGACTCGTAAAGACGATCACAGGGGGAGCTGAAACTGGAGAAGAAGAACAATCTTCAGAGGCAACTGTGATTGACTCCAAAGAAAAACAACTCGATACATTCACTGTGATCGAGCCCGAAGCACCAGAGACAACCCCTGTGGCTGTCATTATTGCACCGATAATGGCCATTGAACCCGTTTCAATGGATTCGGTCCAGGGACTCGCGTCTGAGAGCGAAGCGTTTATCGAGCTCTACAGTATCTGGGGTAGTGAAGTTGTGTTAAGCCCTGATACCGACCCTTGCAGCATCGCAGCCTCCACAGGGTTAAAGTGTTTCACCCGGTTAGGTAGTTTGCGGGACGTTCTGCATATCAATCGGCCGGTGATCATTAATTTACCTGTCCAGAATGAACCTGCTTATTTTCTGGTCACCGGTGTCACGGATCAGCTCGTCACCCTAACGGCCGACAAAAAGTCTTTCCCGGTAGATAAATATGAATTCATGACTCTATGGGATGGTAGATACACGTTACTGTGGCAGTTGCCTCCTACCTATATTGGACCCAGTAAACCGGGGGATAGTGGCGCGACTGTCGACTGGCTGTACGACAATTTAGCGCCCGCGGCGACTGGGGCGGCGCCAAGGAAAGGCGTAACTTATGGCACCGATCTCGAGCAGAAAATCAAACGTTTTCAAATGTCAGTAGGTCTTGTACCGGATGGTATAGTCGGCGTGCAAACCTGGATCCACATCAACAGCCAGTATGGACGTTCCATTCCCTTTATCCACGAAGACGGTAAAGGTTGAACCATGTCATATATCCTGGACGCCCTGAACAAGTCTGAGCAAGAGCGCCAGTCGAAAACGACGCCGGACTTGAGTTCGGTTCATCGCAGGCCGCCCACCAAAGCATCGCCAAGTCGTTGGTTGTTGACCCTGATTGTTCTGGCAGTGGTGAATACGATGGGGCTTTGGCTATTCTGGGTCAATCAGGATTCGACAACGATTGTCAGCTCTGAAAACACCGCATCTGCAGCCGATTCCCTGGAACAGACTGCCAATTTACAATTGCCTCTGTTCGGGAGCCCAACACATGAAACTCCCAAAGATCAATACAGCGCACCCCGAGACGCCATGAACGAAGAGCGGGAATCCCTGAGCCTGTTGATCACACCAACGGGAACCTCACCTATATACGCTGAGAGCCAACCGGTGAACATCTCTGAGTTACCGAGAAATGTGCAGCGCCAGATTCCAGACCTCCAATTTTCCAGCCATTTGTTTTCCGATGATAGAAGCTTCCGAATGGTTAATATCAACGGCAATATGTTGCGGGAGGGCGAGTATATCAATGACGAATTACGGCTGGAAGAAATTACTACAGACGGCGTGATATTGAACTACCAGCACTACACGTTCGAAATCAGCATACTTCGTGATTGGAGGTACAATTAAGACTAGTTTGGTGCCGAAGAATTCGGTTCCTGTTGTATCCGATTTTGCAAATCTACCAGTCGCTGATTGACCTGCTGTCGATATAGATCAATTACCTCGATGGCCTCTTCGACCTCTTTGACTTTCTTTTCCATAGAAGAGATCGAACGGCGGTTGCCTTCCACAAGGTCCTCCTGATCCTGCATTTGGCCCCTGACAAGAGACACAGCTGTGGTCATTTCTGAATTGTCGTTAATTAAACCCTGTCGCACAGCCACCATAGCATCGGACAAACGGACAAAGTCTGTGGTCACCCTAAGCAAATTGGCAATGACTGTTTCCATACTCCCATCACGAGCCTTATTCGTTGCCCTGACGGTTTCAAGTTGCTTTTCCAGTTCCTCCAGCTTCGGCCTGTTCTGCCGGTAAGCGACCTTCCACAATTTATCGATCTCCGAAAACGAGGTCTCCTGCTTGCTTTGAATCACCTGCAGAGTTTTTGACACGTCAGTACCGGTGGCAGCTAAACGGTCTTCCAGGTCCCGAATGTTTTTCTGACCCTGGGTAAGCACCTGGTTCGCCTGATCAAGTTTTTGCCGGACCTCAAACAGTGTGAAACCGCCAACACCCATCATGATCGCCATCAGAACAAGGCTAAACACCAACATACCGTTGAAGTTGCTCTGCTTGGGAGCCTCGGTCCGACCACTGCGTCGATAGGATGCCACCTGATCCCGCGCTGGTTTGATGGAAGGTATTTCAACTTTTTTTGATTTGTCGTTCATCAGAACATAAACCACTTAAAAGGCTCCTGGTTGGGAGCCCTTTCAATTCACCCTAACAACAAAATTAAAGAATCGCGATAACACCATACAGCACAGCTGTTAACGCGAACCCACTGCTTATAACCCCTGACACAGAAGTCATCACACCCTGCTTGCCAAAGATCGCATTAGCTTCCAGAGCAGCGATAATAAGTAACGACAAACCCAGTGCCATCGTACTGGCTTCTGCGACCCCGCCACTTGGCATATGTGCAGAAGACCCCATAAAAAACAACATTGGCAGAGAAAACAGGGTATTTGTGCGCGATGCCAAACCTGCTTTCGGTGCAGCACCTGCAGCTTCCGGTAACGCCTCGCCGCCCTGTGCAACCTGCGTCGCTGACGCAATCACGATTTTCTGGTTCGGCCAGATAATCAACCAGACATTTAAAAACATCAAGGTACCTAACGTGGCACCCAAGGTGATGTCCAGAGTAAGAAACTGATACACAACACCGGTTAGAAAAGTAAGCATGGCACCCCAACGGAACCACCACAGTGCACGTGGAACTAGTTTTTGAATCGCACCGGATCGATGTGCATCCTCAGCCTCTTTGAAATACTCCGTCTGTACAAAGTTAAAGTAATACAACAATCCTATCCAGGTGATACCGGCAAGAAAATGCCCCCATCTAAACAAGTAGTCCATTCCAACGCTGCTAAATAGTATATCCATGTTCCTCTACCCTCTCTTATGATTGTTATCGATACTATTTACTTCTGTATCGCTTTACTTCTGTATCGCTTTACTTCTGTATCGCCATGATAACATTGAATTTTTTTAAAAACTATTCCACCTTTGCTGCCGAGCTGTCGCCGATTTTAGAAACCTGCTGCGTGTTGTGGTCATGCAGAGATTTGTCAAGACCCGACCCCATCATATCGATAAAGTTATCACGATAGAATTTCTGCTTTACGCTCTCGCTGGACCTTGTAAGGGAATCATTGAACCGCTTCAATGGATTACGACCACCTTCTACATGAGGGAAGTCTGAAGAGAACAACAGCATGTCCTCTGAAGAGTTCTCAATAATCCAACGCGTGTTTTCGTGCGGATAGGGCGTCACGCGAAACTGGCGCTGGGCTATTTCACTGGGTTTCGCTGAGAGCTTTTTTAGTCGCTCCTCTCCCTTGTAAAAAGCCCCGAAACTCGCATCCAGAAATTGCATCCAACTCGGAACCCAGGAAGCACCAAGCTCAATGGCACCGAATTTGAGATTCGGGAAACGGTCACAGACACCGTCCAAAATCAACGCCGACATGGTTTGCCACATGGCCAGCGGTATCGTCATAAAACTCAGGGAGGTGAAGTTCTCATCGCCACCGTGGAAATCCTTGACCCGGGGACCGCCATTTTCTGCATAGGCATCGGGCATTTTTTCTTCACCACCGACATGAAACAGAATCGGGATTCCTGCTTCCTGGGCTAAAGCCCAGAGCGGGTCGAACCCGGCATGGGACGGAGAATGATTCATCGGACAACGGGAAGGAAGCACCAGCGCCTTGCAACCCAAGTCAATGGCCTGCCTTGCCGTTGAGATGGCCGCCTCAATATCAACCAGGGGCACATAGCCGGTTGCCAGTAATCGGTGATCGACACTGCAAAAGTCTGTCATCATCCGGTTATGCGCCTGGGCAGTTGCAACAGCCAGGCGGTTTTCACCGGAATATTCTAGACCATAATTACTGAGTGCGGTCGTTGTAAACACAAGCTGGCTGGTAAACCCCAGCAGATCCAGCGCCCTGGTTCGGTCCTGGTTGCGAAACGAGCCGAGGGCCTGGTGGTTTTTCCGCAGCAGAATGTTATCTTCATCCCCAGCCCGAAATGTTGCATCGTCCTGGAGTTCCCGGGCCTTATCGGCCCAGGCCAATTCTTCTTTGTTGATGCGATTCTTAGTTTGAAAAGACTCGATAAATTCCTCTTCCAGATACTGATCGATAGTCCCTGGCAACTCCATTACATGCGAGTCGGCATCATGAATGGTTTGATTCTCAACATATGCCATTGTGCTTAGCCCCCAAAAGCCTTTCAATTTTTTTATTACCGCAAACATACGCTGATCCCGACAATTAATCACGCCAGGGCTGTTTTTCGCAGTTGCCCTACCCTTTCATCGCCCGGGGATAGCCCTGGTCAATCTCAATCTTTCGCTTCAATTTCCTGGTCAGCCGTTTCTGGAGATAATTTATCTGCCCGGAGTCTAACACGGCTGCGCGGCAATAACGGGACAGGAACCAGTTCACCCCAAGCTCGTCAAAAATATCCTTATCGTCATCAACTCCCAACAGATTGATCAGGTTCCGCATCCTCTCCCACAGTCGTAACTGCCTCTTCTTGATACTCATACCGGAAATATCAACCAGGGCATAGCTCTGATGTACCTCTTTTCCAAGATAAAGGACATTGCCTAGGTGTATCCCGCGAAACATGACTCCCCGGGTGTGAAGTTCAGCCAGATACCGTGGCAAGCCCCTGATTCCAGTATCATCCCCCCCTTCGTTCAGGACCCGAAGATCTGTCCCTGGCAGTCGATTATAAATCACCATATGCATGGCCATCTCACTGCAATACATCACTTCCTTCGGTAAAGGCGCCAGCACCCCTATTTTCTTGAGTTGTTTAGCATTTTCGGCAAATCGAACGGCCTTGGGGAAAAAAGTGGAAGTTGACAATCGCTCCTTCCGGAAGAACGATTTGATCATTTCATTGTCAGGCGTGAGCATCAGCATGGGCTTTTGGAGATTACCCATTAACAGTTTATTTTTGGCAACGTACTCCTGTACCTGTGCCTTGCTTATTTTCTTCACCGAAGAATCCTTGCAATGTGTTGGACGAGACTGACTATTCAGGGAGTATACGTTTTGGTGCCTAACAAGGGTACGTGTTTTATTTGGTGCTCGTACTCCGTCTGCATGAAATTGACGGAGTACTAGGGAACCTCTGATTAACGGGTGAAACACGGGCAGTATAGTGTCACACGAGTTTTTCATACATCTGCCACACCATAATCCTGCACTTCA
>LWDU01032592.1_pt1 | contig 47746 bp, 34 predicted proteins | sample 727161 | NCBI WGS metagenome assembly LWDU01 (sample SAMN04566230, study PRJNA314399) | hydrothermal vent metagenome | isolation source: deep sea hydrothermal plume seawater | place: Mexico: Gulf of California, Guaymas Basin | collected 2004-07-11
ATCTCATTATCTGATTGCTCTTTCACGTCCAAATCTATCTACCTCTGCACTGGTGCTAACTAAGGGGTTGCTATAACAGACAATCCCACAGAGGGTAGCCACATTCTGTGACCACCCCTATTGCTTATGAGTTATTTCTCGGTCAGATTAGACTTAGAGTCTTCTGCGGAGAATTAGTGCTACACCAATTGCAGCTACTGCGGCCAATAGTCCGAATCCTGGAACTTCGTCTACATCAACTGTATATTCACAAGAACCGTCGTCCGAAGTTGCATCTGCATTGAAGTTATCAGCTGCACTATCCATACATCCTGGAACATCTTCTGGTTCTGTTGTATCAAATGTACAAGAACCGTCGTCCGAAGTTGCATCAGCATTGAAGTTATTGGCTGTACTATCCATACATCCTGGAACATCTACTGGTTCTGGCTTCTTGGCTATACCACCGTCTATAAGGCCCTCAAATAAGCCCCAAGAACTGTGACAATCTAGTGTTGTGTTTCCAGCTGCGTCTGCACCAAAAGTACATACATCAAATCCGGAACCTGCAACATCACCATTATCATCGAACGCGTGGGATCCACTAGCTCCATCTTGTGGCGCACCTTGAGCGGCTACAAGTGTTCCTAGCATATCTTTAGCTCCATCTGTTGCTATAGGTGTTCTAAGAGCTGTTGCCTCTGCAAGACCAATAATTGCGACTGCATCGAATACTTCTCTTGTGTAGATACCACCATCATAACCTGCTGCAGCTGCTGCTGCACCATAGAACATATCAAACATGGCGCCCAATGAAGAAGATGGACCTGATGCTGGCTTGGTTACGGTTATTCCGCTTACCAATGATGCATCAGTGAAAGCATTTGCAAAGCTAACGTCTGCAATTCCGTCACCACCAAATATTGGAATGGCTAAACCTTGTGTAGCCATTTCTTCAGCAATGTAAGCTCCATCTGTTGCATATGTAACCATTACAACTGAATCACAACCACCTGATGCTACTGATTCTACAGTTGCTGTAAAGTCGGTTGTATCATCATCGTAGGCTGCTTCTGCACAAAGATCACCATCATAGTTTTCTTTGAATGCAGCTGCAAAACCTGCGCCGTAGTCATTGGTCATTGAAAGAAGTGCTGGATTATCATAACCTGATGCAGTATAAGCATCTGCAAGCGCTGCACCCTGTTGTGCATCACTTGGTACGACTCTGAATAGATAACCATCATCATCGTGGTTTGTTATTGCTGGTGAAGTTGAAGCGTAGGATACCATTGGTACTCCTGCGACCTTCGCTACTTCAATAGCTCCAAGTGTTGCTCCTGAACATGCTGCTCCTGCAATACCAACAACACCTGCGTCAATTAGAGTCTGAGCTGCTGTAGCTGCTGTAGTTCCATCACAACCTGAATCGGCCATTACCAATTCAAATTGGAAAGTTAATGGAGCGATTGTGTTCATGTAACCAATGGCTACTTGTGATGCAATAGTGAAACCTGGTGCATAAACTGCAATTGGACCAGTCATTGGATTTAGCATACCGATTTTGATATGTGCTGCACCTGGGAAAGTCAAAGAATTTCCAAAGTGACCAGTACATGCCAATTGAAGTGATGGCTGACCATCTACAATAACTGGAACGAACTGACATACATCATAACCTGAACCTGCTACATCTCCTGCTTGGTCAAATGAATGAGTTCCACTTGCACCTGTGTAACCATCTCCTAATGCTCTGAGAGCATCACGAACTGCTGGACCACAAGTCTGTGAAGCACATTCTGCGTTCATAGCTGCTTGACCAATCATAGTTACTGCATCATATGTTTCGTGAGTATAGATTGCTGCTGATGCATTACCGGGGTTACCGTCATCATCAACATAGTACTCTGCCCAAGCTGCCTCGAAAGCAGTCTTGACAGTGCTATCTGTACCTGAAGAAGGTTTTGTAGCTATTACACCACCTGCTGCAGAAGGATCACTGAAAGCTGCAAGGAAACCCATGTCTGCAATACCATCTGCTCCCATTACTGGGAAAGGACAGTCTGCTGAACATACTGGTGAGGTTGGCCCCTCAATACCTTGAAGTGCCATTTCCTCTAAGAGAGCTGCTCCATCATTTGCATAAGTCACTGTGATTAAACTGTCACAACCGGCGGCTGCGAGCTGTCCAACTTGTGTACTGAAATCAGTTGTGTCGTCATCATAAGCGATGTCTACACACATCTCAGTAACACCAGCGGCTGCATATGCCATTTTGACTACGCCAGCTAAACCTGCACCGTAATCATTGGACATATAAATTAATCCAGGGTTCTGCCAACCGTGTGCTCCAGCCATAGTGGCCATAGCTACACCTTGTTGAGCATCACTTGGGACAACACGGAACAAGAAATCTCCATCATCAGCCATTGTAACTGCTGGTGAAGTTGAAGCATAGGATAACATTGGTACTCCTGCTTCAGTTGCTACTGGTTGCGCTCCAAGAGTTGCACCTGAACATGCTGCTCCTGCAATACCCACGACATCTGAATCGACCAGAGTCTGAGCTGCTGAAGCGGCTGTAGTTCCGTCACAACCTGAATCGCCCTCTACCAAAGAGAAGTGATAATCTGTTTGCCCATCATTAAGGTGATTAATTGCTAAGTCTGCTGCATCTGTAAAAGCTGGAGCATAAACTGCAATTGGACCTGAGATTGGGTTAAGCATTCCTATCTTAACTTCAACTGGATCATCTGCCGCTGCGTCAGCGACTGGACCTATACCGAAAATTGGCATCAAAGCTGACGCCAAAAGGGCAAAGGTCACTGCTATCGTTACTATCTTACTTGTTCTCATAAGCATTCACACCTTAACGCTATTACCATGGGTAGTTAAAAGGATTGATATCCTACGCGTAGAATAAAGAAAATAGCGTTTGTCAAAAATAAAGAACTAAAAGAAAAGAAGGGAACATCATTATTAAGCGCAATTAGGTTATTACTCGAAAACGAGTAGAGTAATGTCTGAAAAAAAACCAAAAAGTGCTCCAAAATTTGTCTACAACTGCGTTAGGTGTGGACAATATTGTTCGAGAGTTGAGGGAGTTCCCATCTCTTTTAGTGATATAGGAAGATGGCGTAAAAGCGGAGTATTGGCTAGTGTTTCACAAAGTATAGGTATGGATATGTCCAAAGGTTTTCCACAACTGGTTCTAGAAACAAAAGAAGGGACAAATGGTTGTCCAATGTATGATGCAGAGAACAAAAATTGTCAGATTTATCACGATATGCCGCTAAATTGTCAAGCCTATCCCTTAGGTTACAATGGGGAAAAATATTTTGTGACTGACAAAGCTTGCAAAGGCCTAGGAGAAGGTCAAATGACTGTAGAACAACTAAGAACACAAAGAGATTCTGCTAAAGAAGATTATGAAGCTAGAGTTGAAAGTAATACTTTAGTGCCGCTAGTTTACAGTATAATAATGGGTAATTTAGTAGATCAATCTAAAAAAGCAATGGAAAACATGTCTGAGGATAAAAAATCACAACTACAAGACTTGATAAAGGAGGGTGACGACTGAAACCGAATTTACTTTCAGCCTTGAAATTTATAGCTTTACAGGGTGGCACTAGACATCCAATCCATATTTCATCAATTAATCTTTCTAAGAATCTGGGAGTTAGCCAACAATCTGCCTCAAGATATCTAATTGAATTAGTGGAAAAAGGGTACCTAGAAAGAAGATTAGCACAGGGCGGTCAAGTAGTCACTGTGTTAAACAAAGGAATATCGGTACTAAGAAAAGAGTTTTCAGATTACAATTTGATTTTTGGAACCCAAAAAGAAATCGAAATGAAAGGAACTTTGGAAACTGGACTGGGTGAAGGCGGATATTATATTTCAAAAAAAGGTTATATGGATCAATTTCAAAAGAAATTGAAATGGAAACCGTATGAAGGAACATTTAATTTGAGACTACATGATGATGAAGTACCAAAAATTGAGGCTATGAAAGCTGCTGAAGGGTTTCTAATTGAAGGTTTTGAACAGGAAGGAAGAACCTTTGGTAAAGCTTGGGTTTTCAAATGCTCATTGAAAAATGAGAAGAGGATTGTAAAGGAATGCGCAATTATATCTCCTAAAAGAACCCACTACAGGAGAGTTGTAGAAGTCATTTCACCTATATTTCTTAGGGATAAATTAAAGGCCAAAGATGGGGATGTATTCACAATAAAAGTAGATTTGGGAGATGTTTAAATAGCATGGACAAACTGAAAACTGCGGTGGCAATCTAATGGACCCTTTTCACGATTATTACGATATTCCTTGGTATGTCATTCTAGGTTTATGGTCCTTGATTGCTATTGGACTACATGTATACCAAGTTGGATTCATAGTCAAATTAATTCGATTAGGTAAAGACGACGACCGATTTGATTCTTGGAAACAACGAATGAAAGAATTTCTAACTGATTGGTTAGGGCAAAGGAAAGTCGTAGAAGATAAACTTGCAGGATATGCACATGCATTAATTTTCTGGGGGTTTTTGATGCTTGTAAGTGATGTAATCGATTTAGGAACTGGAGGTTTGTTTGCCGAAATTCTTGAGAAAATATATCTAGTAAATATATGGAATTTAATCGTTGACATAGGATATGCTATGGCTGGAATTGGAATATTAGTTGCTCTATATCGTAGATTAATTGTAAGACCTGAAAAACTAAAGGGAGCGAGTATGGAAGGTGTTCTAATCTTATTTGCAATATTAGGAATTGTTTTGACTGCATTTATAGTTGAAGCAGGATATATGGTAGGAGAAAATGCACATAATAATTGGGAGCCAATAGGTGTACTTTTTGCTAAACAAATGGAGAGTATGAATTCATCTACTTTAGCAACAGCAGTAGATGCTAGTTATTGGATACACATGATTTTGATTGGTGGATTTTTGATTGAAATACCACAAACCAAGCATTCTCATCTAATTGGTACTATTCCGAATGTAATGTTCCAGGATCATAATGCCATGGGGACTATGAATCCAATGCAAGTAGATGAAAATAATATTGCAGTTAAGACTGATGATTTAGATTTTGATAATTTAACTTTGGGAGTTAATAAATTTGAAGATTTTACCTGGAGACAATTATCAGATGGATGGGCCTGTACAGCCTGCGCTAGATGTCAGGATGTATGTCCAGCCTATAACAGCGGTAAAACTCTAAATCCAATGCAAATAATAATGGATGTCAAAAATTATGGAAAAGAACATGGCTCATTACTACTTGCGGGAGAAGAGCCTCAAGAAACGATGGTGGAAAGATTTACTCCAGATGCTATTTGGGCATGTACTACATGTTATGCCTGTGTTAACGCTTGTCCAGTTCATATTGAACATGTACCAAAACTAACGGACACTAGAAGACATTTAGTTATGGAAGCTGCAGATTTCCCCGAAGAATTGCAAAATCTTTTCAACAATTTGGAAAGAAACTCAAACCCATGGGGAATGGGGGCTCATACTAGGGCTGATTGGGCTGAAGGATTAGATCTAAAAGTAGGTGAACCTGCGGAATATTTGTTCTATGTCGGTTGTGCTGGATCTTTCGACGATAGGAATAAAAAAGTCTCAAGGGCGACTGCAAAGCTTTTGAAAGAAGCTGGAGTAGATTTCTCAATCCTTGGTGAAATGGAAATGTGTAATGGCGATCCTGCTAGAAGAGCTGGTAACGAATTCCTTTTCCAAACGATGGCTGAAATGAATGTAGACAATATGAACTCTCTTGGCACTCTAAAAGTCATTACTGCATGTCCACATTGTTTCCATACTATAGGAAAAGAATATGAAGAATATGGTGGAAAATATGAAGTTTATCATCATTCTCAAGTGCTAAATAACTTAAGACAAGAAGGAAAACTTAGAATTAACAAATTTGAAGATAAGGTTACATTCCATGACCCTTGCTATTTGGGTAGAATTGGGGGTGAAACTGAAGCACCACGAGCTGCTTTGGGTGGAGATCTAATTGAAATGGAAAGGCATGGAGAAAATTCATTCTGCTGTGGAGGTGGCGGTGCAAGAGTTTGGATGGAAGAAGATGCAGATAAGAGAGTAAACGAAATTAGGGCGAAGGAAGCATCTAAAACCGGCGCCGACTGCATAGCTGTAGGATGTCCTTTCTGTATGACAATGATGAGTGACGGACTGAAAGGAATCGGTGACGATAAACCAGTTAAGGATATCTCAGAAATAATGTTAGAAAATTTAGAGGCAAAAACATGAACATAGTAGTTTTAATCAAAATGGTCCCAGACACTGAATCGAGACTAGAAATTATAGACGGAAAAGTAAATGAAAGTGGATTCAAATACATGGTAAATCCATATGATGAATTTGCTGTAGAACAAGCCGTTCAGTTCAAAGAAGCTGTTGGTGGGAAAGTAATAATTGTTAGTTTATTCTCAAACAACGCAAGTATTGATACAGATTTAAGAAAAATGATGGCAATCGGTGCAGATGAAGCTATAGTTTTGAGACAAGAGGGCTACCGTGGAGATCGTCCTTCATCAAACGCAAAAATCTTAGCTCAAACCATCAAAGAGCTAGACGCTGACCTTGTGATAGGTGGCGTTCAAGGAATTGACTATTATCAAGGTGCAACGGGACCAATGATTGCCCATATGCTAGGAATACCTCATGTTTCAGGCGTTACAAATTTAGCATTAAATGGAGATAAAATAACTGCTAAAAGACAGATTGAAGGTGGATTGCAAGTGATTGATTCTACTATGCCTGTTCTAATAACATGTCAAAAAGATATGAATAAAGTTAGATTCCCGGCATTAAAGGACATAATGATGTCAAAACGAAAATCATTCGAAAACAGAGAAGTCCCTCTAGGGGAAGGAAATGATATCGAGACTATAGACTGCAGCTTGCCACCTGCAAGAGGTGGAGGCGTTATTATTGAGGGTGAAACCACCGAAGAGAAAGTAGACAAATTGATTGAAAAACTCAAAACGGAGGCTAAGGTACTATGAGCACAGTAATTGTTGTTGGTGAGGTTGATGGAAACGAAATAAAGAACATCTCACAACAAGTGGCCGCAGTTGCATCAGGAATGGGTAATGTTGTTGGTATAGTTATTGGAAATAATGTTTCAGAAGCTGCTATGAAATTAGCCACCTCAAAAATAATAATAGCTGATGATGAAAGGCTAGAACACTATGATCCTGTCAAATTTACTTCAGTAGTTTCCCAAATAGTAAAACAAGTTAGTGCAAGTAAAGTATTGATAGGTGCAACCAATATGGGGAAGGATTTAGGACCTAGACTTGCAGCTGAATTGGAATGGGGCTATCTTGGTGATTGTTTAGAAGCTGGAAATGACGGTTTTGTAAGGCCTAATTTTGCAGGTAAAATACTTGCAAAATCAAACCCTAATGGACCTGTCGTAGCTAGTATCAGAAATAATGCATATCCTGCTGGTGAATCATGGTCTGGCTCTGTAGAAAATTTTGCAGGAAACATCCCTGAATCTAATTTGAACACGAGCGCTATTGAAAACATAGGTGTTGGAACTGTCGAATTAACTGAAGCAAACATCGTAGTAAGTGGAGGAAGAGGACTAGAAAGTGCCGAGAATTATGACTCGCACATAAGACCTCTAGCAGAAGCAATGGGGGCAGCTGCTGGAGCAAGTAGAGCCATCGTTGATGCTGGATGGGTACCACATTCACACCAAGTAGGACAAACTGGAAAGACAGTTACACCTGATTTATATCTAGCTATAGGTATATCTGGAGCAATTCAACACTTAGGTGGAATGAGTGGATCTAAGTTTATTGTTGCAATTAACAAAGATGCAGAGGCCCCCATCTTCAAAGTAGCTGATTACGGAATTGTTGGGGATTTATTTGAAATCGTCCCCGTATTAAAATCTAAATTATAGATTAAGAATAACTGTTATAAGGGGTCATTCTACATACTATCAGTGACTTCAGAAACAGACGAAATCAAGAAACTCCAAGAAACCATCTCGGAGCTTCAAGTCGAACTAAGATTTTTACAGGAAACTGTTGGGGTCCTTATGGGTGCTATGATGGAAGAAGGTGAGTCTGAAGAATTTTTTGAAAATAATGAAACCGGGAATCCAACATTTCGCCTAAACATGGGCATGTAATTCTTATTTGGTAAAGCCTATATACAAAGAGCTCTGGTCCGGCATCGCGCTCGCGTGGTGTAGCCTGGCCTATCATCTCAGGTTGTCGACCTGAGGACTCGGGTTCAAATCCCGGCGCGGGCGCCATTTTGTTTGGGCTAAATCATTTAATCTGACTTACCGCTATCAGTTTGGATAGTACATGCGCGGTAAGAAATATCAAGCACTGATTGTTGCCATTCTGCTTCTAACAGCACTACCTTATTCGCCATTTCTTTCTAGAGCATCTTCGATAGAAAAGAATCCCTTAGCTGAAACTGATATAGACGGAGATGGAATACCAGATCCTCCATTTAGAGACAGTGATGGAGATGGTTTATCTGATGATTATGAACTATCACTAGGATTTGATCCTAATGACTTTGATATGGATAATGACGGAATTTCAGATATGGCTGAAATGGCACAATGGGACGCATTACAGAATATGGATTGGGTTCCCCCGAACATGGAAGACCTATACAATTGTGAAGGTGATCTTGATGGAGATGGAATTAGTAATTGTATGGATATGGATGCAGATGGTGATGGAATACCAGATCAAGATGAAATGGCAGATATGGACTTAGATGGAATTCCCGACATGTATGAAAACATGATTGAACATTTAGATCCAAACAATCCCGATAGTGATGGTGACGGTATTCCTGATATGGATGATGATGATCCACCATTACCTTCATGGGCTGAGGACATGGCTAAAAACAATGACTGGACACCTCAGCCAGACTGCAATGGATGTAGCGGCAATCCAGAAGCTTTCTACCCTCTAGCTATGCTTATGGCTGTTAAATTTACAGTCACCTGTGATACTTGTGGAGAACCAACTGCAAATCCACAATATTGGAGAACTGTAGGGAAAACCATCTATGATAATGGTTATGATCCTATAACTGACACTTACACAAGAAACCAGTGGTGTCCAGCCCCAGGATGTGAACAATATGGTATAGAAACTGGAATTGTAGATGACCCTGGATATTGGTCTACTGGAAATACACCTTATACTTATGACTACTTAGTTACAAATCCTGAGATAACAAGCGAACAACACACATACACTATAACTTGGGTAATGCCCGCCTCAGGCTATCTATCTACTGCACTGTATACTAATTCTGTATTTATCTCCAATTCAGTTACTATGGATAGCGCTTTCAATCTACATGTAGAAGGATATGCACAAAGTTATACTTTCACAATGACTGAGTATAATATACCTGATTCTGTGAAACAAGCAACTAATGCCCCTAATGATTTTCCCTCAAAATTAACTGAGGTACCAAACTTCCCATTAAGGCCAGGACCTGATAATGACGTTTACGATTTAGCTGCATCAATAACTGAAGGAATAACAAGCGATTATGAAAAAGCTGTAGCCATAAGAGATTATCTAAGAAATAATTATTATTATAACATAAATGGTACTTTAACACCTGATGGCGATGATTATATTGACTATTTCTTATTTGGCAATCCGGGACAGGATGGAAAATGTACTAATTTTGCCTCTGCATTTACTATATTATCAAGATTAAATAACATTCCAACTAGATATGTAACTGGAAATGGGATAGGGGATGTAGTTACTCCTGAAGAATGGGAAAATACTGGATATGGAGAAAGTACTGGATATTCTATAGAGGAAGACACAAGAGTCGTAACAATGCTTCATGGCCATGCATATGCTGAAGTGTTACTAGATGGACTTGGATGGCTAACATTTGAACCAACTTCCTCTAATCAGTGCCCTACATGTGATGGAAACAGTGCAACTAATACTGGAGAGGATAACACGGTTGAAGGTGAAGGAACACAACCAGGCACAGATCATGAAATTAATGACAGTGATGGTGATGGATTAAGTGACGAATATGAAAATGGAATAGGAACCAATCCATTCGACGATGACACAGATGGTGATGGCTTACCAGATGGTGCTGAAACAAATACCGGTGAATATATTGATGGCGGAAATACAGGAACTGACCCCTTATCCAAAGACACAGATAAAGATGGATTAGAGGATGATGATGAAATATTGGGTAGAACCTCATTTTTCACACATCCCTTAGACTCAGACTCTGATAATGACGGTTTAACAGATGGCCAAGAGGTCAATGAATACTACACTAGTCCAATTGATTATGATACAGATGATGATGGATTAACGGATGGTCTTGAAGTTGGAATCTCATTAAATGATATCTGGACTGAGATTGAATATAATCTATTGCCATGTCTAACTAAGACTGGAAGTACCATGACTGATTGCCAAGAGACATGGCAGCCTGATGAAGATGGAAATTCGACGACAAATCCTTTAGTCAAAGATAGTGATTTTGATGGATTAAACGATGGCGAGGAAGACCATAACAAAAATGGAAAACTAGACGCCTACAATGAAGATGATGAACCTTGTGTGGATAGTAAGCCATCTAGTGAAACCGATCCAACTCTCTTGGATACAGATGGCGGGGGTCAAAATGATTTCGAAGAGTGCGCTACAGATGGTACAGATCCAAGAAATGGCGATGATGACGTAAAAGATTCTGACGGAGATGGACTTTTTGACCACGAAGAGGATGGTACGTGTATTTATGGTATAAGTGGGAATCAATGTACTAACTCTACATCTGCAGACACAGATGATGACGGCATAAATGATTATGATGAAATTTTTAATTGTTTTTATGGTGAAAACAATGATGAATGTACTGATCCAACTCTCATCGATACGGATGGAGACACAATAAATGATGATATAGAAATTTTAAATTGTGTCTATGGAGAAAATAATGATGAATGTACTGATCCTACTCTCATGGATACGGACGGAGGAGGGGCTAATGATGTTTTGGAAATTTATACTGATTTTACAAACCCACTAAATAAAACTGATGATATAGAATCAGCAGATAGAGATGATGATGAAGATGGACTAACGAATGGTGAAGAGGACATAAACGGAAATGGAATTTTTGAACCTGGGCTTGGGGAAACTGATTCACAGGATAACGATACGGATGATGATGGATTAAATGATGGCGAAGAAAAAATTCAAGATACCGATCCACTGGACCCAGATTCTGACGATGATGGATTAAGCGATGGTGAAGAGGTGTCAAACCTAACTTGGGGGCCAACGGATCCCTTAGATCCAGATTCGGATGATGATGGATTAAATGACGGAGAGGAGGTTGAAAGTTGGACCTATTGTGCACAAGAAGATCAATTTTGTGCATTTGATGGGATGAAAACCGTTAGATACGGAATTGATGACACATGGGCTTATCAGATTAAAATTGATGGAATTGGTTGTAACAATGCTGTTTTTGGAGATCCAGTTCCAGGAATTGAAAAAGAATGTTATTATGGATCACAAGGGTATGGCACTAATCCAAACGTTGCTGATAGTGATGGTGATGGCTTGAATGATGGCGATGAGGTAAATATTTGGAATACAAATCCAATAAAAACAGACACGGATAATGATGGGTTGAATGATGGAGAGGAAATCAATACGTATGAAACTGAACCAAACAATAGAGATTCAGATGACGATGAGTTAAGCGATGGGGATGAAATAAACACACACGAAACGGACCCCAATAATGACGATTCGGATTTCGATGGTTTGACTGATGGCGATGAAATAAACACACACGAAACGGACCCTAATGATGACGATTCGGATAATGACGGATTAGATGATTGGGCTGAACTTTTCAATATAACTTGGGGGCCTACTAATCCAATTGTAGCCGATACAGATGGTGGTGGACAGAAAGATGGTTTAGAAGTGCTTGTTGATGGTACAGACCCTAATGATGGAAGTGATGATGACTTATCTGCTTTTGATGATGATGAAGATGGGCTAACAAATGGTGAGGAAGAAAATATCTATTTCACCAATCCTAATGATGCTGATACTGATGATGATGGATTGAATGATGGAGAGGAAGTAAATATTTGGAATACAAATCCACTAAAAATAGACTCTGATTATGATGGGATTGAAGACGGAACTGAAACAACTAATTGCATTTACGGGGAAGATGAGGATGAATGTACCAGTCCAATTGATGATGATTCTGATAACGATGGCTTAGAGGACGGGGATGAAGTTAATAATTGGACAAGTGATCCAAAAAATACTGACACGGATGATGACGGTTTAACTGATTCTACCGAAGTTAACAACTGCATATATGGTGAGGATAATAATGAATGTACTAGTCTAATAGATAATGACTCTGATAGTGATACTTTATGGGACGGAAACGAAACTACAAATCACTTCACAGACCCAATGGATTATGATAGTGATGATGATGGACTAAATGATGGTACCGAAGTCAGCAAGTGCAATTATGGTGAAGACAACAATGAATGTACTAATCCAAACATCGATGACTCCGATGGAGACACCATAAATGATGGAACTGAAGTAAACTTTTATGGCTCTGATCCGAAAGATTCTGACACTGATGATGATGGACTAAATGATGGTGTAGAAACCTCTAATTGCATATATGGTGAAAACGACGATGAATGTACCAGTCTAACTAATGATGATTCCGATTATGATGGAGTAAATGACTATGATGAAATTTTCAACTGTATCTATGGCGAGGCTGATGATGAGTGTACAAATCCTCGCGAGTGGGACTCCGATGATGATGCGCTAAATGATGGGGATGAAATCAATATACGCGGAACCGATCCAATGGATAATGACACGGATGATGATGGATTAGATGATGGTGAGGAAGTAAATCTAGGAACTAATCTTACGAACTCAGACACTGACGGTGATAGCCTAAGTGATTATGTTGAAGTAAATAATTGCATTTATGGACAAAATAACACAGGTTCTGATTGTACAGACCCCACCAGTAGTGATTCGGATATTGATGGAATAAATGATGGGCTTGAGGTAAGTTTGACAGGTACTGATCCAATGGACGATGACTCTGATGGAGACCGCTTATTGGATGGACAAGAAACAGCTGGGCTGGACAGAAACAACACATCTCATGGACATGGCGCTACAGATCCTCTTGATGCAGATTCAGACAACGGAGGCATAAGAGACGGAACTGAAATCGAGACAGACGACACAAACCCTAACAATCCTAGTGATGATTTTCTTTCTGCATTAGATAATGATGGCGATGGTCTGAGTAATGGTGAAGAGATAACGGAAGGAACTGATCCAAATGATTCTGATTCAGATGATGATGGATTGTCTGATGGTGATGAAGTTTATGGTTTGAACAACACATACGGTTACACTTCTGATCCAAACAAAGAAGACTCAGATGATGATGGTCTAAATGATTCTGCCGAAATTAGCAATTGTATTTATGGTGGAAATAATGATGAATGTACTGATCCGGAGGATGCTGATTCAGATAGTGATGGATTAAATGATTCTACCGAAATTAGCAATTGTATCTATGGTGGAAATAATGATGAATGTACTGATCCAAAAGATTCTGATTCTGATGACGATTGGATAACTGATGGGGGTGAAGTTCACAATGTGACTTGGGGACCTACTGATCCAATGGATTCTGATAGTGATGATGATGGTTTGTCTGATGGGGATGAAGTATTTGCCACCTCTACAGACCCACTTGATGCAGATTCAGATGATGATGGAATAAACGATTATGACGAAGTTATCCCCGGGAATTGCATATATGGCGAAGACAATGATGAATGTACGGATCCAAATGAACCTGACACCGATAGTGATGGGATAAACGATTATGATGAAGTCAATAATTGTATCTATGGTGAAAACGATGATGAATGTACGGATCCAAGTGATGATGACTCAGATGGCGATGGCTTGGATGATTATGTAGAAATTAATACACATAATACTGATCCAAAAGATTATGATACTGACGATGATAGTCTAAATGATGGATACGAAATTAACACTTTAGAAAGTAATCCCCTAAATATTGATTCCGATAGTGATGGATTGAACGACACCTGGGAATGGTATCGGGCTACAGAAGGATACACCTATAGTTTAATTGACGATGACAGCGACGATGATGGCACATTAGATGGTGATGAAGATTTAGACAACGATGGATTAAGTAATTTAGCTGAAATCATAGTGTATTTTACAAGCCCATTAGACCAAGACTCTGATGGTGATACTCTCTTTGATGGAGATGAGATTGATCCTCAAAACATAAATAAAGACGGTATAAATAATCAATATAATTATGCTTCCAATCCAACAAAAAAAGATTCAGATGATGACTTACTGACTGATTTAGAGGAAATTCTTCCCTCAAATGACACCTATTATTCTCGAACCAATCCAATGGACAGTGACACTGACGGTGATGGATTAACAGACTATGAAGAAGTCTCATATTACTGGAATATAACTGGAGATGATAATAATAGAAAATTGTATTATGATGTACAAGGTTGGAACACCTCAGATGCTAGAGAAGAAAATACCGACGATGATTTCTGGGAGGATGGTGATAGTGAAGAAGATAATCCCGTATATGGATATTTTGAAGAGGAAGACCCACCTTGGGGCAGCCCTCCATCAAGAGCTGGAACACCCCAGGCCCCTCCTGAAAATGTTAACAAAACAGATGAATTTATATGGTCTGGTGAAGTTAAACTAGAAGGAATTACATATGAAGGAATAATCATCTATGCCTATCTAAATGAAACAAATGAAACCGATAGTCCCTCTCATTTAATAGGTCAAGGTATCACTGATGTGGATGGTTTCTTTGAAGTGATTTGTAACATTTCATCACTTGAATCTTCACTGAGAGCCGGTGATTGGCTGATTCAACTAAAAAGGCCATATCAAGCATATAATGAAACACACAACCTCGTTGAAAGTTGGAGCCCTACAAGAGATATCAAAGTTATAGGAAATAGCTCTATAGATTTAGACCTGCCAGAAGATTATACTGGGGCAAGTGGTCAGAATTCAATAGTTACTGGAAAACTTTTTGAAAATGATAATTTACCTATTAAAAATGAATATATTGAATTGATTGTAGAAAATATAGGAACCTACTACCAATCCACAAATGAAGATGGAAGTTTTGCAATACAGATAAATTTACCCGAAACAGAAGATGAACAAACTATAGCACTATTTTTCAAATATAACGGTACGGAAAATGTTACAGAAAAAACAGTAACGGCATATATTCGAGTAATAAATGCCTCCGTCGATTTAACCTTTGACGAACAAAATGTAAACATCCTAGAATTAAGTCAAACCTATTCCATCAAAGGAAGTATTTCAGGAGATGAAATAGAAGAACCAACAGGAACTATAGAAATTGATTACAGTGGTACAACAATGGGCCAAACTGTAGTAACTGGTAGCCAAGATTGGGAAATTAATATTACAATTCCTGCAAATTCCACGTGGGGCGAATCAATCCTTAAAGCAACATACTCTGGAGATAGTCTCCATCCTTCAGACGTTATTATCTCATACATAATTGTAAAGGGTGAAAGTAATGTTACTATAGAAGATGTTGAATATCTTAGAACTGAGAATATTAAGCTAGAAGGTAATCTTACCGACCATAATGGAGCAGGTATTCCTGAATATACTGTAAATTTATACTTCAATGATAATATTATTGGTTCAACAATAACTAATAGTGAAGGAAGATATCTTTTCTCAGATAAAGATTTTTCGGAAGAAGATATTGGTAAACATAGACTTTCTGTGAGATTATTAGATTCCCAAACGCTAATTGGGAGTATCGGTCATGCAAATATAACACTCATCGCAACACCTTCTATATTTTTTGATTTAGATACTAAATGTTACATGACTTCAGTAGATGAAAACGAATGGGATTGTAAAGCAAAAAGAAATCAAGAATATGTCATAAAAGGTACTGTAGTTGATGAATTAGGTATTCCTCTAGAAGGAGCTCTTGTCGAGTTTATCAATAAAGAAGAAGATGTTAGATATGAGCAAATAATTAATGAAACTGGGCAATTTGAATTTACAATGGATATTCCTGCTGGGCAAACCGAAGAACTCGAAATAGAAATTAATGTAATGGATCACAATGGAGTCGGTCTTCCACAATTCGCATTCGATTTTATCGAGGAGATGGATAATGAACTCACTATTATTCCACAATCTGAAATAGAAATTACAATTAATATAAATAATGTCCACAGAGGTGAAAACGTTACTATCACAGGATCTGTGAATAATGATGATAGCACCCCTATAGAAGGCGGAACTGTAGGCATTTATGTTGCAGGAAGCGAATACTATATGGAAACAAATAATCAGGGATTCTTCGCACTAAATCACACCTTAGTATCAAACTACAAACTGGGAATGGACCATGTTATAGTCGTGTTTAATGAAACAGGCAATTACTTGGGCAATCAAACGAACGCAACTTTTGCAGTCTATGGTTCAAGTTATTTTGATAGTATTAGAGTTGAGGGAGACGGATTTAATGGGGAAATTGTTAGTGGAGGAGACATTGTTGTAACTGGAATACTAGTAGATGATTTAGGCCATCGTATTAATGGCAATATTTCCGGAGCTATTGGGAGTAGAGAATTAACAACAATATTCACTAACGAAACAACTTTTGTGGCTTCTGGAATAGTACCAGAGACATATAGAAATAATCACACTCTAGAGCTAGGATACAGCGGGTCTGAGTTCATATATGGAAATTTATACAAAAGTAAAGAAAGTATATTAGTTCCAACTAAAATTACCTTTGACTTTAACCCTACCTCTGTTTTTGCTGGAGATAATGTAAATGTTTCACTGTGGTTGAAAGAAGATAATAAGGCACCACTACCGCAAGCAAATATCAATGTGATTATCAAAAAATTATTCGTAAACCAAAATAGTGGTAAACCTATAGAATCACTACTTGAAAAAGAAACTGTATTGAGTTTTACAACAAATTCAAATGGACTTGTCAAATTCAATTTTACATTCCCTAATAATGCAACGAGTGTAACTATTGAAATTACGTATGAGGGAGGATATCTTGAACATTTTTATGACACGCCCTATGAAACTGAATTTACTGAATCGAATGTTGCAATAAGTATAACTAAAACACCAGTACCTGTCCCTCCTTTCGATTTTAATAAATATATTCCATTATTCATAGGAATACCAGCCGCCCTATTGGTCACAGGTTACTATTTGTATTGGACTCAAAGACATAAATATGAAGTTAGAAACTTAATTAAACAAATGCAAAAAGAATTGAATAAAGATGAGGATTACAGGCAAATAATCATCAAATCATATCATCAATTATTGAATATCCTAAGCAGATATGGTTTCATAAAAACAAAAACTCAGACAGTAAGGGAATTCACAGACGTTATGGCAAATGCATTACCAATACCTGAATACAGTGTCAAACTTCTTACTTCACTTTTTGAAATTGCTAGATACAGTGGAATTAAACCAAAGGTAGTGGATGAGTTCGGTATGGAAATGATAGATGGATCCTATAATATATGGTGTGTTGAGGCAATCAATAGTCTCCATCAAGTAGAAAACGATCTAAATACAGGATTAAAAGAGGGTAAAGTCTCACGATTTACAAATATATTCGGAATGAGAGGGGCTAAATGAAAGGGAAATTCTGGGACCAATATGGTTCTAAGATTTTTGCCCTATTTGTTGTGATAATAATGACCTCCGTAGTTTATCCTGTACTCATAGACCATGCAAAAAACCCTTCACAACTATCTGTTTATGATGATGATTGGAATGATATATCTGAGTTCTCAAATGATCTTAACGCCGAAGGAAATGGAAAACATGAAATTAAAACCATAGTTTCACGGCCATCCATAATTGATAAGATTTCTGAGATTGAGATGAATTCAACCAACCCGACTATTGAAACGAATCAAACTATTTTGGTAATTATCGGCGTTGAAAGAAAATATAGTGAGTATGATTCTAAAGCAATCTATAATTTTGTCCAAGCAGGAGGGAAAGTAGTTCTTGCGGGTGATTCAGGCTATGCTAATTCAGCATTTTATGGGGCTCAAGATATTGGTGTACAGTGGTACCCTATCAAAATAGGAGACTGTAAACCTACTACTGGAGACAGCACATTAATCGGTAATGTAGCACAAGCAGCAGGATATGCTGATACAAACCCTTCATGTAAACCTGCTAGACTTTTTGATTCAAATCACTGGGATGAAGACATCCATCCAAAAAATAATTCAATTGTAATTATAGATGCTGATATCGACAGAATGAACTTTGAAGGACAATTGATGATGAGTTCTCCAAGTGCTATAAAGATACAAAGTAACTCTAATTCGGAGGGGTTAGCACATTCAACACAAGAGGGATTCATAGATTATAACGGAAATGGCCAGGGCGATTGCACACCAAGAGTTAGCCAACCGGAAGTTTGTGATTCTGAGTCCACATATCGCGATCCTGAGGAATGGGGTGACTTGGCCGGTCTTGGCGCTGGAGTAATTGCTGAAGCAAATATAGGTGAAGGTAAAGTAATTCTAATCTCAGATACAAGTATCTTTACTAACCTATACTATGATAAATTGGATAACAAAGAATTCATAGTTAGCATGTTTGAATATCTAACCGATGGAGAAAAACATACTATAATATTCGATGAAAGTAGGCATATCCAATCTGATCTTGTGTCTCTAATATATGTCCAACTTTTTGGTGTTTTGGGTTATGTAAGTAGTAGTCAAACTCTTGGATTATTCTTTTTAGGGGCTATAATTTTAGTATTGCAACTAGTCATGATGCGTGTTGAGAATCCAGTACCTTGGAGACATTTATTCAATATTTATGAGGGGCGATTATCTAGATTCAGAGTCCCTCACGCACATTATACACATCCTGAAACCATTAAAGAAGTTTTTATCGAAAAAGTTAGAATCGAGAATAGTTTTACAAGAGAAGAATTCGAAATGTTGGCTCCCTCAAAAATAGAAGAACTTTTGAAGGATCCAATACTAATTAGTTTTATTATAAATAATGAAACTAATATGACCTTGAGTAAGGTCGAAGAAGCAATTAAAAGGTGGAAAAAATGAGCCTATTTGGAAAAAAGAAGAAAGAGGAAGAGAAAGAAGAGACGGAAGCTGTAGCTGAGACTGAAGAGCAGAGTGATGGAGTACAAACTTACATCATGGAGCCTTCTTTACAAGAAACACATGATTTAATGCATGAAATACTTGGTGAAGTTGAACAAGTTGTTATGGGTAAGCGCCCCGTACTTGACATGTGTGCGGTAGGTATTCTAGCTGGAGGAAACATTCTATTTGAGGACAATCCTGGTTTAGCAAAGACTTTATTGGCTAATACTTTTGCACAGACTCTTGGAATCAAATTTAAACGTGTCCAATTTACACCAGATTTGTTACCTGCAGACATAACGGGAATCTATATTTGGAATCAGAAAGATCAAAAATTCCAATTCAGAAGAGGTCCTCTTTTCTGTAACCTGTTATTAGCTGATGAAATTAATCGGGCACCGCCAAAAACACAAGCTGCCTTGCTTGAGGCTATGCAAGAACATCAAGTTACAATAGAAGGTGATACACATAAGCTTCCAGAACCTTTTGTAACACTAGCTACACAAAATCCAATAGAATCTGAAGGAACTTATCCTCTACCTGATGCACAGCTTGATCGATTTATGATGAAATTATCTGTTGGTTATCCTGGCAGACCTATAGAAAGAGCCATTCTAATGAAAAGAAAACAGAGAGGGAAAGATGACCATGATCTAAATTCCATCACCACTCCTGAAAAACTTAGAGATATGCAACAAAGTCTTGAAAAAGTTCAAATTGACAACGCAGTAATTGAATATATTGTAGAAATAGTCAATCGAACAAGAGAAGACCCAAGAGTCAAAGTTGGTTCATCGCCAAGAGGTGCACAATCTCTCTTCAAATTATCAAGAGCATTAGCCGTCCTAAATGGAAGAGATTACGTAATCCCAGATGATATCAAAAGATTAAGTATTTATACATTGAGACACCGAATTATTCTGAAGCCTGAACCGCGTATAAAAGGCGTACAAACAGAAGAAATTATTTCCCAAATATTAGAGGAAGTAGAAGTACCAACAACTCAAGGTCAACTAGAAGACTGAATGTGGAGTAAAAAAGCAGCAGCAGTTACAGGAGGAGCTCTATTCCTTGCCTTAGCAGGACTAATTAGATTGAATTATTTGTTTATCAGTGCTGGCTTAGTAATGCTCATTTTTGTAGTATTGGCTAGTTTCCTTGATGTTTGGATGCCTAACGTAAAAATAAGAAGAGAAACCACATCAGACAATATATTTGAGAATGGAGATATGAGCGTGAAGTTCATAGTTAAGAATAAAGGATTAGGTATAGGCTTTGTAGAAATATATGATCAATTGCCTCCACAAGCCAGAATAACGAAAGGTTCAAACTACACTTTACTGTACATGAGACCTTGGCAAGAAGTATCCTTTGAATATTCACTAAAATTACCCTTGAGAGGGCATTACCATCTGGGTCCAGTTAAAATGAGAGTAAAGGATGCTTTCGATCTTTTCTACAATGAAAGAATTGAAGAATCGGTTCATAGTTTTTCTGTATTTCCTGAAATCGAAATATTAGAAGAACAAGTTATTACATCTAGGGCACCAAAATTGTTATCCGGTGCAATGCCTCTAAATGTTATAGGAACAGGCACCGAATTTTATTCTCTACGTGAATTTGTCCCTGGAGACTCTCTACGCAGCGTGAACTGGAAGGCACTCGCCAAAAAAGGGAAAATGATGGTCAACGAAACTGTTAGAGAAGATGTTATGGATGTTATTCTACTCTTGGATGCTAGAGAAGTCTCAGCTGTAGGTGGCGGAAAAGATACACCACTAGAAATGTCATGCAGGGCTGCTGCAACATACGCTAAACAACTCTTAGATGAAAGAAATAATGTAGCACTAATGATATATGGAGAATCCGTAGAAAAAATTGATTTGGATAGAGGTGAACATCATCTTTTCAAAATTCTAACGGCACTTTCCAGTGCAATCCCTAAAGGCAACCTAAAATTAGAAATTGTCATGAAGGATATGTTGCCATACATTCCTAGTGGTTCTCCAATAATTCTTTTTAGTTCCTTAGATGATGACCATACCATCTCAGAAGCCTTCACAAATACAATAAGCAGAGGATATACAATTACAACTATTTCTCCTTCTAGTCTAGACTTTGAAGAAAAGATGAAAAGAATCCCTGCTCAACCCTTACTCATTGCTAGGATTGAAAGGGACAATATGATTTCAGAAATTAGAAGCTTTGGAATGCAAGTTGGAGATTGGAAATCAGGTGAGGCTGTGAATACCGCATTACAGGGGTTCTAATGGAAGAAAAAGAAGTAAAAGAATCAAGATTGCCCCAAATTAAAGACATCATTAATTACAACGATTTTTTTGGAGAGTACCCTCTTATTTTTGCAATTAAAATTATATCAAGTCTTTCCTTAATCTTTGTCATAACTGAATTTTATAATTATCACAATCCCCTAGATTCATTAATTACAAAATATGTGAAAGGAGCTGCAGGTTCTGAATATTTTTCTTCTTTCAAACCTGATCCAAATATTTTTGTTTTATGGAGTGTTGTTGCCGGTTTTATTTTCTACCTTTTTACCCTTTTAAAAGGGAAATACAAGTTCTTTGTTCTATTACTGACTATTATCTTTGTTGGACAATATATTTCAGACCCAGCCTTAGATTGGAAATTAGGTGAACACATAATTCCTTCAAAGGTAGGGGATGAAGGTGCTGAAAAATGGACATGGAAGCCTATTAAAATCCTCTATGAAGACAAGAAGGAAAGTGTAGAAAGAATAAATGAATTCACAACAAGAGCTGCTACCCTAATTTTTGGATTAATACCATTCCTAGGTATTTATGGAATATGGAAGAGAAAGGCATGGGCTGTAATAGGTTCTATTGCATTAGCAGTAATTATTGGTTGGACTTGTAATCCGAACTATTGTTTGGAAAACTTTGATGCAGATTACTGTGGTTATGATTCTAAAAGCAAAGAAAGCACATGGGATGAGACTCTCGCAGGAGGCATATTTGTTGGATTAGGATTTATAATTTATATCGAATTATCATACGCTGCAATTAAATATGAAAATTATGCTGAGCAATTCAAACCGGCAGGAATGGATAACTCGTTACTTACTGACGCACAAAAGAAAGGAGTCTCGAAAACGCTTCGAACATTATTCGTCAGCTATCTTGTTAACTTAGGCGTCATGCTATTCCTCACATTTACAATGGCTGAAATTGTAATAAATGTTAATGACTATCTCTCAACAACTGAAGGAATAATTCAGGATTCCGTTGAACTACAAGGCCCTTATGGTATTGTATTTACCTCTTTGGTTTTCTTAATGCTACTAGGATTTGTAAGAATGTTTGTCGGTGCAGATTATGAAACTGAAGAAAGTTAATCTATCATAATAGATTCATTCTCTATAGGAAGAATTAAATCATAATCACTCAAATCTTCAGCAAAGGCCTCACGATTATCTCCATGATATAATATGACTTTTTCGGGGCTGCATTTATTAATGAAATCAACTATTTGGCTATGTCCTGCATGACCACTTAAATCGAATGACCTTGACTGACATTGAAGATCGAAAATCGGTGAATTCGTATCTCGGTCTAATCTTATTTTTCCAGTCTCTTGTAATAAATGGCCATTTGTACCTGAAACTTGATAACCTGTCAGGAAAACTGCAGAAGACGGATCCTTTCGTAATTTTGACAAATAATGAAGTACGGGACCACCATTCAACATCCCCGAAGTCGTAACTATAATATCACCATTAAATGCGGCATCTCTCTGTCTGCTATATTTAACAAAATTAGTTTCCCTAAATGCTCTATTCATTGATTTGGCATCACGAATTGAACCAGGATACTTCTGAAGAATACGAGCTATATCTCTTCCCATTCCATCTAACCATACTTCAAATCCCAAATCTCTTACAATCATTAGCAATTCTTGGGACCTTCCCAAACCAAAAGAAGGCAATACTACTTTTCCACCAGAATTAACAACATCTTCTATTGAATCAACTAACTCTGATTCTACAGCTTTTCGATCAGGATGATCTCTACCTCCATAGGTTGATTCAATAGCTAATGTTTTGCAGGGCTTTGGCTTGACTGCTCGAGTAAGTTGAGTATCAACCGTATGAATATCCCCTGTAAAAAGAAACTCTTGCTGTGGGAAATCGAACATTACAGCACCCGGTATATGGCCTGCATTGTGCATTTTAAATTCAAAACCGCCTCTATATTCGACCTTTCCTGGTTTGGATGTTTGTAAATTACGATTTAAGTCACCAATTGCTGTAGGATGAAATGGTCGAGGATAATTCTCAATTTCTGAAACGCGTAATGTATCTTGCGCCATACGTTCTGCTAAAGCTCCAGTAACTGGAGTAGATACTATTGGAGTACCTCTACTAGCTATATCTGGAACTAATCCACAATGATCAAGATGTGCATGTGTGAGTAATAATGCATCAACATCTGGTGCTGGAAGTGGATAACGAGGAGGGTCATCGGGTTGTAAGCCATAGTCCATTAGCAAGCGGCCCTCGCTTCCCTCTAGCAAAGCCCCAACTCTTCCAACCTCTGAAGCGCCTCCTAAATAGGTCAATGAAACAGACATTTAGTTACCTTAATTCCAATCATCCCAGTCGTCGTCTGACTGTTTGTCTTGTGGTGAAGGTCCTTCTTCATCTGCATAATCATCGTCATAATCCCAATCACTATCTTCCTGACGAGAATATGTAGCAAAACCAATTACCACAATTAATCCTAAAAATGCAAAAATATACCATAGATCTGAAAACGAAGTGATCAACTTAGCAGTAAAACCCTGTTCTACTTCAACGACAAAACTCTGCTGCTGAACCTGATTAGACAGGTCACTCGATATTGAAATTTGGATAGTTTTCTTATCTCCATCTTTAGACTCATCAGAAGATGTAACCTGTATTGGAACTGTAACTGAACGGCCTGCTAAAACGTCAAAAACCATACCATTAGGAAATACAATACGCCAACCTGAAGGTACAGAAGGTGCGGACAGTGTAAAACGATCATCGCCATTTGCTTTATTTTCTATATTAAGTTGGAAAGTATAACTGCCGACATCTCAAAACCATCTGTAAGTTTCAAAAAAACTGTAATTGGCTGACGACCGAAAACTGTAGAATCTGATAAGTCTTGTGCTGAAGCTGTAAAAATATAACCCTCATCATTGTAAACTGCTTGGCTATCTATTGTAATTAATAAATCTAAAACTTTGCTTTCGCCTCCGCTTATGCTAACTTCCGTTACAGTCGCTCCATTCTCATCCTTAAAAATATATGACCAACCAGAAGGAAATTCGTCATCTGGGATATATAATCTGATCGTGTGTTCTCCTTCAACTGCAGATTCAAGAAGCATATCAATATTGAACGTGTCACCTGCCTGTTTCTTTACAAAAATACCGGATGATCCTTGAGGGGTCACACTAAAAACTAACCCAAATGTCCGAGTCAAAGAAAGAATAGCTGTATCACTCTTTGCTGTATCACCTTGGGATATTCCTATCAATTGAATATCAGCTGTTTCAATATCACCACCCTGCGCGGGTTTAACCCTGACTGTGACATTAACTACATTATAATTATCACCTGAACGAGGAATTCCTTCTACAACAATCGAACCACCATCTAAATCACCATATTCGAATGTTACTTCCCAGTCCGGTGGAACACCCTGAGCAATCAATTGGGCTGAATCTGTATCTTGTCCTTGGTTTGCGATACTTAGTGAATATTGATTCCATTCTCCTGCGACACCAGTTGTACTGAGGCTTGAAACCGCCTGTCCAGATTCTGGATTGTCAAAGAATAGTGATAACTCATATTCAGCCCCTACTGAGGTAAATGTTCTTAAACGAAAATCGACCGGGGTAACTGAATTTTGAGATTGGGCTGTAAATGTAAGGTCTATACTTTTGCCTACCATGCTAGTGCCGTTTTCCGCTGAAATTGTGAAAGCAATTACTTGTTCATCACCTGGCCCTAATGAACTACTCTCCCATGTCTTTGGATTAACGTCCCAACTATCTGGAACCTCACTAGGCTCAACCGTGAATGTATCCATTTCATCACCTGAATTTAATACAAAAATTTGGTATTCAACTTCACCACCAACAGCGACACTTTGGTGTGGTTCAGGGGTAGATAGATAAACACCATAAGCATCCATCTGAACTTGCTAGCTGCAACTTCTACGATGTAAATACCCTTACCATTATGATTCTCTGAAGGCTCTGAAGGATCATTATAATTCCATACTATATCTTCAAAGGTATTTGTCCCCGAATTTTGTTCAGGCTCGTCTACCTCTACTTCACCAACAAAAAGTTCATTGTCATCAGAATCAAACACTGATACTTGAAAACGTGTTATATCATAAGTCCCAAACGCATTTAATACTTCTCCAGAAACAAACATCTTAGAAATATTTGAGGGCAAATTAGGATTAAAATTAGTTGTAACTATTTTATCCTCTGAATCTGATGTTTCTAAGTTATAAGATTCCGAAGTTACTTCTATATCTCTAACAGGATTTGTGGTAGTTATAAGACGAGAAGGTGAGTCTCCACTCTTACCTGAATCCATATCAAGATTAACTCCATTGGTACCATCATTCTCTAACTCGAGAACAATAAAATGTTCCATATCAAAATTATACTCAGGACCATAACCATCTTCCCAAGGGATATCAACATGGACTTCATCAGCAAAAGCTGCAGGAATGTTAATTTCGCCTGAGGCAATGATTTCACCATTTGTCATTGTTGTACCGTCCCTTACAAAAATTTTCAGATGGCCTGCATTCCAATCAGTTGAACTTGCATAAAGATATATGTGAAATCCAATATTAGATCGGTATGACTTAACTGGTAAATCTGCTTGTAAACTATAATTTAATGCAAAGAAAACGCTACTTCCCGGTTGAATAGTAACTTCCTCAGCGTCTCCATGCCCTCCCGTCTCTTTAGTATGAAGTTTACCCACGCCATTTTGGCTATAAAGATAAAGTGATACATCTTGTTCCTGTCCCGTAACTTCTTCTGCATTAACTGGGGACCAAGAAATCAACACTCCAAAAAATGCCAGAGTCAAAATCACAGATAAGATTTTGTCGCGGTTCACACTTGATTGACCAATAAAAGGTCATAAATAGGTATCCCCTCACAAAAAAATGCCTGATTAGGGGTGAAACTGACCTATTTAGCTTTATTTTCCCACTTTCTTACTATGACTTCTAAATCCCTAATAAATTCGAATAAACGTGTACGTGCATGCTGCGGGATATTAGTATCATTTATTTGTTCTTCAAGCACTGAAATAGTGGAGTATACTCTTAGATCTAAATCATCTTTTTTATTCATTAAATAAGTCTCTAATCCAGTAAGTACATTAGACCTAACATTTCTTGGTACTGAAGTGTCTTCAGCAATTGAAACGCGAATGTCTTGTGATAACGTAGATATCATTTCTTCGACCATATTTATACTCCTGTAACAAGGCTCAGTGGCGACGCATTTAGGGGGTATGTATAAGAGTTAGGTTATCTTACCTTCAGAATTAATCTCTTTATTTCTTATTCTACTACTACTTACCCTATTACCATCCTGTGCCCTAATCATAGGTACTACTACTATTTCTAATTCTGTTTTTCCATCAGCTAAACGAATTTTGTTAATTTTTTGAGCTGTGGACTTAGTTTCATCGGAAACAATAATTGCCTCAAAATCCTCATCAATAACTGAAGGGCCCCAGTCATTTTCCAGAGGAACTATCTGAAACTTATCTAAAGATTTCATTGATTTTAACAAATTCTGAAGGTTCACAAGGCGAATATTGTAGGGATTAATCTGGGTCTTGTTCCTGTTCTTTGAAGCTCTTGCGTCTGTTGTCAATCCAATTAGAACAATATCGCCTACTTCCAAAGCTCTCTGTAGTAAGGCTTTGTGACCTGAATGAAGAATGTCAAAGGTCCCACCCATACATACTCGACGAATCAGTTTCAAACGAGTTAACTATAATATAACCCTTTAACCAATTTGTGTTATAATATGGACCTCGAACACGATTTCAAGCCTTTTTTAATATTCGGAATTGTATTCACATTATGTTTAGTTATGATAACGCTAGGTGGTATTGAATTAGCAGGTGTATGGATGGATGCAATGTATCCCATATTCTTTCTTTTTGCTGTGGCTGGCCTCTCTATAAGCTGGATTCGGTGGAAAAATCTTAATGAAAAAAGTTAATAAACTACATGGCCTGATTTGGAATGGGATTAAAATGAAACAATTATTCATTGTCGCGCTGCTTTTTCTACTACCGACGGCAATTGCTGAAATGTCACACACCCCTAAGGAATTAAGTGCAGGTGAAGAATTTACTGCATGGATTGATGCTGAAGATGACGTTAAGGCAATTACATTTTATGTATGTACTTTAGAAGAGCCATATACATGTTATAAACCTGAAACTGTTAATCGAAATGACACTGTTAATGGAAGATTTCAATTTACCTATGAAGTAAAGAATGATGATTATCCAGGTTACAAATATGAATTAGAAAAAGAGGATGATAGTACAGAAAAAATACCTGCAAGTGAATATAGTTATTACGAAGGGCTAGAAGTAGAAAAAATGGGAGACTCTTATTATTTCAAAGTCAATATTAAAGAAGCGAGTTCTGAAAATGATTCATTACTCACTGCACCAAGTATTATCACTGTTTTAATTCTAATCACAATTATAACAATTGCTGGTCGAAGATGAATTTTGGTGAAATTTTAATTTACCTAAATCCATTATTAGTTATTTCGGCAATTTATTTTGGGTACATACATATCAAGCTTAATGATAATTCGAATAAAAAAAACTTTGATACTCTACTTTATGTTATATTAAGTAATCACACACTTATTCTAATTTTACTTGTTTATTATTTTCTAAAAACGGATCTTAGATTTGAATATGTATCTGATTATTCCGCTGAACAATTATCTTTAGGATACAAACTAGCTGGCGTTTGGGCCGGTCGAGATGGGACCTTACTGATATGGTCATGGGCTACAATCTTAGCATTGGTTTGTGAGCGATTTTTTCATAAAGAAGATGATTCACAGAAAGAACTTACGTCCTTATTTGGATGTATGCTACTTCTCTCCCTATGTATTATTCAATTATACATAAATCCATTTAGATTAAATGAAGATTTACCAAATATTGGGAATGGACTCAATCCACTCTTATTATCTCCATATATGATAATTCATCCGCCTATTGTATTTATTTCATATGGAATGATTGTTCTCCTTTACGCTTCTGCAATGGCTTATTTAATTACAGAAAATAAAAATTGGACTAATACCATCAAACGATGGGGAAGAGGATCTTGGATTGGGATGAGTTTAGCGCTAATTATCGGAGGATACTGGGCCTATGTAACTCTCGGATGGGGAGGCTATTGGGCATGGGATCCTGTTGAAACCTCGGGACTTTTGCCTTGGCTGGCAATGACCACTCTACTTCACACATCTGTGATGTCACGGAGAAAAAAAGATTATCGAATACTAGGGCCTCTTTTAGCCATGTTCACATTTGTTCTGGTTCTTCTAGAATCATTTGTTACAAGAGGTGGTATCTGGTCATCAGTCCATTCTTTCATAATCGAGGATAATGGAGGTACTTGGAGCCGATTAAGATACGTTTTAGAAAATGATGTGTCTGTCAAGGGTTTCTTTGTGTTAATGCTTCTAACCCTGATTACTACCCTTGCCCTTGTTATTAAAAAATACAGAGAAAGAAAAGATGATAATAAACAATTTGAATACAAGCATATTGAAACAATTTTCAGTGAAGATAATACTTTTTTTGCTGCAATTTACACGCAACTTCTGATACTAACTGTGACTCTTGTTTTACTTCTGGTAAGAGCTAATGGATACTTATCTCCGGAAGTCTTTGAAATTAGACTTGCGCCATTTGTAATTATACTTGCTGCAGTTTTTACAATACATACTCTGAGACCATTTTTTGAATTACAGAAAATCTTAATTATTGTTGGATTGGCCATTATTTTTAGCATAACATATGCGCTTATCACAGAAGGACGTAGTTGGATGGTTAGCGCCATGATTCCTTGGGCCTTAATTTGTGGATATTCTATATTCAGATATATGTGGAAATATAAAACCAAAAAATTACTACCTATGTTGAGAGCATGGGGGCCATATACGGCCCATTTAGGTATAATGCTTATTCTGATAGGGTATTGTCTTTCTTATGGACTGGGAACCGAAGACACAATAACGTTACAGGAAGGGGAACGGAAACTTGCTGGTAATTTCATCCTGGAGCTAGAGGAAGTCACAATGAACTCTGGACCTGATGAGATGACTTGCATCCCAAAGTGTACTGCTTTCATCAGATTAATAGAAAACGATGATGACGTGGTAATTGATGACCAAATCTCGAAACGGAGAGAGGGAAATCAGGAAACCACACAAATTTATCTCAAACACCAAATCCATCGTGATTTGTACATAACTCTGAACAGTGCTACATCTGAAGGTGGTGAAAACAGTGCGACAATAACTGTGAGGGAGATTCCCGGTATTATCTTGGTATGGCTTGGATCTTTATTGACAATTACAGGTATGTTACTAACTATGTTTACTGAATGGAAACCAGGTCAGAAATGGTTGAGAAATATTAGTAAAAAAGTGCCAGACCACTGATGTTGTCGTCCTGACGGATTGTCAGACACCACATTCCTTCTCAACCCCGCGACCCACTCGAGCGTCGGAAGTCCACGGTGAGGCTGCTCCCTTCCGGGCCTGACCCGGTTTCCATGATGAAGATCCGAAATCTACCCTCCGGTAAATCTCTGCAATCACCTGCAACCCCGAGGGACAGGATATCTCAGTTAAAATGCGGATTAGACAGCCCACTGGGTGCGCCGCCACCAGTTGTCGCCCCCCCTAAAGGCGGTTGAGGGTTACAGGGTACGTCTAGCTCCCCGGCCAAGTCCAGCTCTACCTCTTCTTTGAGCTACTATTTGGAGGTTTGCATTCCAAAAATACGTTGGAGACCTTGGGCTGAACCTCGGAAAATCTTCTCTGTCCAAGTTTCTTTTTCTGTACTAAATTGTCTTATGATTGCATTCCCATAAGGATCAATGGTTTCACTAACGACCTTTGCATAACCATGCTCATGAATGTCGGATAATGTATCCCTGTAATAACCCAATATATTATCATATAACATCTTTCCTGCTACCTGTGGTACCGTAACTGCTACTCCTGCTGCTTTCTTAGCACGTGAAGTTGCTTGGAGAGTCATAACTCCTCCCAATTCTAAAATTGACTGCCCTTCTTCAGTTGCCGTATCCATAAATTCCTGCATTACACTTGCAATGTCTTCAGTAATATCTTCTGCTGCTTTACCGGTTCTATACCATAATTCACTAATTGATTCCCTAATTTCATCGATATTACCTGATATTTCTTCCCGAGAAAGTGGAGGTGTGTCTATATTCTGAGCAAAACTGGTTGTAGTCCGTTCTAGGCCTGCAAGTAATTCTTTCAAAGAAGCTGATGTTTTTTCAGATTCTATGTACCCTTTATCTATTAATTCGTCATGTAACCTATCCAAATAGGCTTGTCCACCCTTTACTGAATCTGCAAAAAAAGCAAATATCCAAAGAGGAGAGGCATGAACTGTTGCAATACCTATGCCCTCTATTGCATTACCAAGCACTTTACGAGTTGCATATTCTCCTTCAAGAGTATCATCATCATATAATCCCTCAACACTACCTACGTTCTCTACAGCAAAACGAAGGAGATTGCCAACAAAAATATTGTAACTAGTAGTGTCTCTTACAAAATCGGGCAATACAAGATCTGTAGTCTCTTTCAACATCCCACCAGTAAGTGCTGTTAATCCCCGTAAATATCTTTCAGGAATTGAAAGTGTATATAGTGAAACATTCCACAGTGCTTTTCCAGCTCGTTTAAGGGGTTCAGGCATCTATAATCTTACCACCAATAATAACTTTATCAACATGGTTTATACCAAAATGATAGGTGAGATGGCGGTAATCAGGAATGTCACAAATTAAGAGATCAGCTCGCCAACCCTCTGCAATACAGCCTCTGTCTGTTTTTCCTATAGCAAATGCTGCGTTAATAGTAGAAGCAACAAGCGCTTCGGCCGGACTCATATTCATTCTAAAAACAGCCAATTGTTGTACTAACTGCATCGACTCAGTATAACAATTTGGATTACAGTCTGTTGCTAGCGCTATCGGAAGATTATTTGCTATCATCTTCCTAGCTGGAGCAAAGTGATCTGAAAGTATAGCAAAAGGCGTACCTGGTAAAAGAACACCAATTGTTCCGGAATCTCGTAAAGCTTTGATTGTGTCCAAAGTTGATCCTGCTAAATGATCGGCACTCACAAGACCTAATTCGGCTGCAAGACGGCCGCCGCCCGTATCGCCGAATTCATCAGCATGAATTTTCAATCCAAAACCATTTTCAGATGCCGATTGTAAGATAAATCTGGATTCGTCTTCCGTGAATGCTCCTTCTTCACAAAAAACATCACAGAAATCTGCGAGTTCCCGTACTTCAGGAAGCATACTACAAACAAATGAAATGTAAGAACGACGATCGGCACCTTCTGGTAATGCATGGGCACCCATAAATGTAACAACGGTTTCAGCCAATCCCAAATTTCCTAACCAGTTAGCAACTCTCAATTGTTTTAATTCTGTTTCTTCTTCAAGCCCATAACCTGATTTTATTTCAATTGTGGTACTACCGCTTCTAATGGCATTCTTGAAACGAATTAAGGACTCCTGTTGAAGCTCCTCCTCCTCTGAATTTCGCGTTTCTTTGACTGTGCGAAGGATTCCACCTCCATTTGCTAAAATTTCCTGATACGTACGACCCTCAAGTTTCCATTCAAGTTCATGCTCTCTTGAACCGGCCCATACTAAATGGGTATGTGGATCTACAAATCCAGGTACGATTACTTTCCCACTGACATCAATGATTTCTGCAACCTCTGACTCGAGATTTTTACCAACTGCAACAATCTTATCATTCTCAATAAGAACATCTGCATTAGGATGTCTTTCAACGATACCCATAGCTTCCCCTGAAAGAGGTACGGATGATGCTGATGGCGTGACAACTTCAGTGGCTCCACGTAAAAGAAGCATGATTTCCAATAGGGCAAGTTCATAAAGACATCGGTTCTCTGATAATTAATGCTTGAAATGAAAGTCTTTCGAGAAAAACCCGGTGAAATTTTTGCTGATTTGCAAAAGAGAAAACATTCAGATGAAATAGCAAAAGATGTTATCAAATTAGATGGAAAATGGAGAGGACTTATAGAAGAGGGAAATAAACTAAGAGCGCAAAGAAATAGTATTTCACGCGAAATTGGAGATTTTAAAAAAAAAGGTAAAGATGGTAAGGCATTTCTAAAAAAAATGTCTGGAATCAATAGTAACCTCGCTAAAAATGAAAACGAAACAAAAAAAACCCTAGAAATGCGTAATCATGCGAGAATGAGAGTTCCTAATATATTAGAAAATGAAGTCCCAATTGGAAAGGATGATGAATCCAATAAAGAAATTGGTTTGCATGGCCCCAAACCAAATGAATCTAAATCAATATCACACCAAGAAATAATTGAAAGCATAAATGGAGCTGATTTGAAGAGAGCTGCCAAGATAGCTGGCCGAAGATTTTACTTCCTTACCGGTGATTTAGCTAGATTGGAAATGGCTCTGATAAATTATGCAATAGATATTCTTTACGAAAAAAAATATACGCTCACAATACCTCCTTTTTTCATGAATCGTGATGCCTATGAAGGTGTAGTAGATTTGAATGATTTTGAAGATGTAATGTATAAGATTGAAGATCAAGATTTCTATCTTATTGCTACATCAGAACATCCTTTAACTTCAAGATTTAAAGATGAAATACTTGAAATTAAGAATGAACCTTTACGCTATGCTGGCGTTTCGACAAATTTTAGAAAAGAAGTTGGTGCCCACGGACTAAGTGATAGGGGTATCTGGAGAGTACATCAATTTGCAAAAGTAGAACAAGTTATAATTTGTAAGCCTGAAGATTCAAAAGAAATGCACAAAGAATTATTGAATAATGCAATAGAAATATTTGAGGGGCTCGAAATACCGTTTAGAGTTGTAGATATCTGTACTGGTGACATAGGCACCGTAGCTGCAAGAAAATACGATTTAGAGGCGTGGATGCCTGCATCACAACAATGGAAAGAAATCGTAAGCGCCAGTAATTGTACCTCATATCAAAGTGTTAGATTGAACATGAGATATAGAACACCTGAAGGAACTAATTATCCACATACCCTAAATGCAACGGCAATAGCTACAACTAGAGCTTTAGCAGCTATTATTGAGAATAATCAACAAAAAGATGGAAGCATAGTTATACCCCAAATATTGCGCAAGTGGATGGCAAATCAAGACGTCATCAAGTCTCAATGAAGAAAGGACTCGTACTAGGAAGATTTCAGCCTTTTCATTTAGGCCATTTGAGTTTGATTCAGACTGTGCTAAAAGACAAAAAAGAACCGTTGATATGTATTGGTTCTGCCCAATGTGCACCCACTAAAGATAACCCTTTTACTGTTAAAGAAAGAAAAGATATGATCAAATTAGTAATGGTTGAACTTAACTGTAATTACACGATTTATGAAATTCCAGATATCAATGACTATGATAAATATGTCTCACATCTGGAAGAATTTGTACCTAAATTTGATACGGTCTATAGTGGTAATACACTCGTCCAAAGACTGTTTCAAACAGCCGGATATGAAATTGTAATTCCTAAAATGATTAACCGCGAGGTCTGGGAGGGTGCTGCCATCCGTCAGGCGATGACGGAGGGCGATGAATGGGAAGGGGCAATTCCTCCCCAAATCGTGGATATGATCTACCATCTAAATGTAATTGAAAGACTAAAGAATTTAGCATAGTGCGGGCCCTTCCAACTATTCTTTAATCGACCTTAACCTTAGTTCCTTTTGGATCATCTGATTCTTTCTTAGAAAGAACCAAATCCAATATTCCATTAGTATATGTGGCTTTAGAGGAATCTGTTACAACTGGTGACTTCAAATCAATACTCTTGAAATATTTTCTAGATTCAGTCTTCACATTTACTTCTACTTTTTCTTCCATTACATTAATATCAATATCTTCCTTAATGACCCCTGGAAGTTCAACTGTAATTGCAATTTGACTATCCGTTTCATTAATATCGGTCAAAGGCTCTCTTCGAGTATCGACTGTTGGCTTCTCACCTTGTTTACCAAATGGCCTTAGTTGTGTATTACCAAAGTCCTCAAACACTGGAAAACCATCTGGTCCGGCCTTTACTGAAAAGCCAAAAACAAAAGGATTCTTATTAGCATTTTCAGGGATATTGCCTTCTACAGCATCTCTCATTAAACCATCCATTTGCTTGCGCATTTTCTGAAATTCACTATCTAGATTACTAAATATATCCTCGATATTCCAGTCTCCACCACGGAACCAATCGTCCGCCTCATCTCTACGTTTTCTGTTCATTCTTACTCCGGTAGACAACCTTTAGTTGTAAACCTAGAGTTTAGTAGCCATATATAAACTTATTCGTCTTCTTGGACTGGGTCTACTGTAACTACTTGAGCAACTACAGGCTCTGTAACTACCTCTGCAACTACTACTTGAGCAACTACAGGCTCTGTAACTACCTCTGCAACTACTGGTTGAGCGACTATTGGCTCTGCAACTACTGGTTGGGCAACTACTGGCTCTGCAACTACTGGTTGGGCAACTATAGGCTCTGCAACTACTGGTTGGGCAACTATAGGCTCTGCAACTACCGGTTGGGCAACAATAGGCTCTGCAACTACTGGTTGGGCAACAATAGGCTCTGCAACTACTGGTTGAACTTGATCATCACTCTTTCCAAATAAACCAAACCATTTCTTACGAGGTTTAGAAATCTGGGCTGGAGGCAATGCTACTGGTGCAACTACAGGTTCTGGGACTGGAGGCAATAACTCTTCGACCGGGGCAGCCACTGGTGCAACTACAGGTTCTGGAACTAGCGGTGGCAATTCTTCAAAAATAGCAGGAACTTCTAATTCATCAAAATCATCATATTCATCTTCATATCCATCATCTAAGTAAAAATTGCGATAACCGTAAACTAAAACACCCCCCAAAACAAGAACTATAACACCATATAAAATTGAATTAGTATCTTCACTCTCTTCAGCTTGAACTGCAACCACTTGGATAGAATATTGATCCGATATTTGTGCACCTATTTCATTATACATCCAAATATTCATGTCATAGGAACCAATATCTACTCCTGAGGGAATTGAAATTGTAATAGTTACTTCGTACTGTTTGCCAGGTAAAAGTGTCAAGAAAGATGCATAAGATATACTTCCCCCATCTCTATCACTAAAAGTAAACCAATCCTCTGCTAATTTATCACTGGGTTCTTTACCAGAAACTCCAAAATATATCCTTTTAGCTTCATTTGCGTCCGTATTTGATATGCTTAATATATGATTCAGAGCCTTGCCTTTTGATGCTTTCAACTGAAGATTAGGATTGCCTATTATTCTTCCACTTTGCTCTAAAAAAATTTCAATAGTCTCAGTTTCTTTATTAGAGTCTGCTGAAGATGTAACTTCAATTTCAACAAATGTGTTAGTGCCGAAGTAGTCCTCCCGAGGGGTCAGTGTAAGGATTATAGTATCCATCTGACCTTGTGGCAAAGAAGATAGTATACTCTTATCAAAAGCAGTACTAAATGCACTCTCAACGGAAATTGCTTTGATATTAAAATTATTTGGATCATTTCCTTGATTCATTATTGAAAAAGAAACATCGATGGGGGCTCGATCATTTATGATAAAACTATCACTACTATAATCATAAGCCTCACTCTCATCCTTATTAATAAATATTGAAAAATCCCAATTAGGTTCGGGTTCTCTAGCCGTGGTAACTAATGTTACAGAAGCTGAAACATCCGAATTTGAAGATGCTGTAACTGTAACTTGAGTAGGGGATTCTTGACCATCTGATACTGTGTCTGGCGGAGTGACGCTCAATTTGATATTTTGACTGTCGCCCGGTTCTAATTCTATCTCTGTAAAGTCTAATGTTGTATCCCAGCCATCATTATTATCGTAAGTAACAATAAACTCATCCATTCCTGTCCCTGTATTTTTCACTGATAATGTAAAAACTGCAGCCTTTCCAAAATCAACAGTTTTAGAAGTGCTAGTCACAGGATCTATTTCAACATCGGGCTCCGGCTCAATATAAATCGTTGTTTGGAATGTCTTAGACCAATCAAGACCACTTAGAATATCTGTAGCATCAATTTCTATAGAATAAGTATTTTCCCCTGCTGGTAAAGTATGACCTTCATAAGACCAAAGAAATTTAACTTCAACAAAATCTGACTTTTTTGAGACTTTATCGACTGTTGCACTCCATGGTGAATCGTCAGAAGGCCCCATCCGCATAGAATAATCCTCTTCATCTAGTGATAAAACATCATCAACACCAAATGCATCATAAACTTCCACATAGATGAAGAAAGAATTTTGACCAGTGACACTTGTAGGATCATCACCCTTTATAATTTGTAAATGACTTATTGGTATTGTAATCTTAGTATCTGCTGAAGATGAACCATAATCAAAAGTAATGCTAGTATTGCCCTCTGTAATAGGGGGTGGAGGTCCACGACCACTCCAACTACTCTCTATTTGTAAGGTGATTGGAGAATCATCAAGACTATGGAGTGAAAATTCATCCGAACCAGTCAATTGGACTGATTCTCCACTATTAACATCGCCTGAAAATTCAAATAATTCTATGCTCTCATCATTCTGAAATAAAGTATACCTGATTGTAATTGTAGCATCTCTATTAGATGAATAAACCCAAGCATTTCCAATCCATTCACCTGAAATATTGGAATCTGCTGAAAGTGATGACGTCGTCCATTTTCCAAGCTCTTGAAAAGTCCCCTGACCCGTTTCACCATCGGCAATAGTTAGTGATTCAACATTAGAACCACTTGGTTCATCTATCTTTAATTGGCCATTAGGAGGACCTGAAATATACAAATCGACAGGGGCGAAAGTTTCCCCACTCACTGCTTGCCCACTAAGTGCTAAAAACACTAAAGCGAATAACAAAAATAATGGAAGTTTTCTCATGGCTTGGAACTCCTCTGGAGCATGTAAAATATTAAAGTTTAGTCTTTGACACCATATTCCCAAATTTTATCTCCTATATAATGAAGAGCTTTTATCGCTTTACCATGCTTGGACTCAAGAATCTCTTTACCATCCAAAAGAGCTCTTCCAATACCCAAAGGTTTGTGATGATTCTCATCGCGAATCCATACAAATTGACCTTTAGATATCTCAGGACTGACATCATTTATCCCTGCGGCCATCACATTAGCTCCATTACAAATAAAAGGAATAGCTCCCATATCTACCTGAACCCATCCTGTTTCTAGAACGTGAGTAAGTAAACCTCTAACGGATAAATGTGCAACGTCTCCTAATAATAATGCAAAAATATAACCCTTCTGAATTATTACATCAAAATCCCTAGATTTAGCCGTTTCATATTTTCCCGCAGAAAGTGTAAAAGAAAAATCATGTGCTTCAGTCAATAATTTATTGAAAAGTTTGGCCTCTTTCTTATTTATTGGACGTCTCTTTTTTATTTCTAATTGAGTTGCCACGATACTTCTATAGGAGGGTCTTTTATGTAGGTCTCCTAAGGCAAATAATGAATATCACCGTGATGGGAACTGGGTATGTTGGGCTAGTTACTGGAGCCACATTAGCTAATGCTGGAAACCAAGTCACATGTTTGGATATTATTGAATCAAAAATAAATGAACTAAACCAAGGCAAATCACCAATATTTGAACCTGGTTTGGAAAAGTTAATTCAATTGGGAATCAAGAACCAATCCCTGAAAGGATCTATTGATATTGAAAACTGTATTAGAGAAAGTGATGTCACCTTCATTTGCGTAGGCACACCTTCAAACCATAATGGAAGTATTGATTTAAGCTACATCAAATCTGCATCATCCTCTATTGGAAGAGCATTAAGAGCTAAAGAAAATGAACACACTATTATTGTGAAATCAACAGTTGTCCCTTTAACAACTGAAGAAACTGTATTGCCTATAATTCTGAAAAAAAGTGGATGGAAAAGAAAACGACTTGGTATTGGAATGAATCCCGAATTTTTGAGGGAGGGAAGTGCTGTAAAAGATGCCCAAAAACCCGATAGAATAGTAATAGGTGCTGCAGATGAACTTGCAAACAAAATGATGCATGTTTTGTATAAAGAACACGATTGTCCTAAATTAGATTGCAGCCCAAGAACTGCAGAATTTATCAAATATGCTTCTAACTCATTCTTGGCCACAAAAATTTCTTTTGTAAACGAAATGGCAAATATGTGTAATGCTTGGGGTATTGATTTTGAAAACGTAGCAGAAGGGATGGGTTTAGATAGCAGAATATCTCCACTATTTTTACGAGCGGGAGCTGGCTTTGGAGGCTCATGCTTTCCTAAAGACGTTAAAGCCTTAGCGGCAGCTTCTAAATCTGATAAAATTGAATCTAAAATGTTGAATGCTGCTCTTGAAGTAAATGACTTGCAACCACTTATTGTTGTTCAGATGGCTAAGGAAAGATTGGGGGTCCTTAAAGGAAAAAATATAACTGTACTAGGTTTAGCATTTAAACCAGATACGGACGATATAAGAGAATCGCGAAGCGAAGTTGTAATTAAAAAACTCTTAGAAGAAGGTGCAAATATCACAGCTCATGATCCTGAGGCTATGGCTAATTTCAAAGAAATCATAGATATTAAAATGGCTAAAACGGCAGAAGATGCTATCGATAAAGCTGACTGCATCATCCTGATGACTGAATGGAAACAATACATAAATTTAGACTACAAACTCATTAAAAACAAGATGAACGGAAACGTCATTATCGACGGAAGAAGGGCCTTTGAGCCTAAAGCAATGGAAAAGGAGGATTTTGATTACAAAGCTATTGGTTTGGGTTAAAAGAAGTTATTTTATATCCCCCCTAAATCGACAGGTGCCCGATACGGTCCGAGAACTGCTTTTCGGGAAATTATGGTTAAAAAATGAGTAAAGGCACTGCGGCACAAGGTAAACGCCAAAAACAAACTCACCTAATTTGTAGAAGGTGTGGCCGTCATGCATACCATATGCGCAAGAAGAGATGTGCTTCTTGTGGTTTCGGTGCAAGCTCAAAAACCCGCGAATATAGCTGGGCTAAAACACACTAATGCCACTTAGGGAAGCGTGTGGTGTTTTAGGTATAGCTAGTAAATCACCAGAGGGCAAGAATCGGCCGGAATTACTATTTTTGACAAAGAACATATAACACAAAAAGGAATGGGCCTCGTAAGCGAAGTTCTCGATGATTTTGGAGAAGAATTTACAAAGGGTACCATAGGAATTGGACATGTAAGATATTCAACCGCAGGAGGTTCTTCTGTTAAGAATGCACAACCAATGACTGTATCCTCTGCTACAGGTGAGTTAAGTATCGGACATAATGGGAACATTTCAAATCAAGAACTACTTAGAGAGGAAAAAGAAAATTCTGGCTGGGCATTTATGTCTGATACAGACTCGGAAATAATTGTACGTATGATTGCCAATTATCTTTCAAAGAATCACACGATAGCAAAATCAATTCAGTTAGCTATGGAAGAAATGATAGGAAGCTATTCTATTGTTTTACTGCATAATGATGAAGTTTACGCTTTCCGCGATCCACTAGGCATAAAACCACTCTGTATTGGTCAAATAAAGGACGGTTATGTTGTAGCTTCTGAAAGTTCAGCCATTGAAATAATGGGTGGAAATGTAATACGTGATGTAGAACCTGGGGAGATTCTAAGTTTAAGCCCTGAGAAAATAATATCGCATTCAACAACTAACACTGACAACAAAGCCTTTTGCATGTTTGAATACGTTTATTTCGCAAGACCAGATGCAAAAATTGATGGAGTTCTAACCTATTCTGTTCGGCATCAAATTGGAAAAAAACTCTGGGACGAAGCTCCTCTAGATGCTGATATTGTGGTCCCTGTACCTGATTCTGGAATTGCATGTGCACTTGGTTTCTCAGAAGCCTCTAATATACCCTACAGAGAAGGTTTAATCAAAAATAGATATGTACATCGTTCTTTCATACAACCTGTAAATGAACAGAGGAAGGCAACTATTAGTGAAAAATTAAACCCTATTAAAGAAATAGTTGAAGGAAAGAAAGTTGTCTTAGTTGATGACTCAATTGTAAGAGGTAATACTTCCAAAAGAATTGTCCAAAGTGTTAGAAAAGCGGGAGCCAAAGAAGTACATATTCGTGTTGGCTGTCCACCTATAATTTCACCATGTTTTCTTGGAATAGATATGCCAAGTAGAGATGAATTTATAGCTCCAAACAGAACTACGGAAGAAATAACAAAAGAAATAGGAGCAGACTCTGTAGAATACGTAACTATTGGTGGTTTAGTTGAGTCTATTGGAAAAGATGAACATGATTTATGCCTAGGATGTATTACTGAAAAATACCCACTACCTATTGAAGGTGAAAGGCAACGAGGTCAAGCAACACTTGAAGAATTTGAAATTTAGTCCCAAATAAAGAAAGTGTCATTACCATATCTAAGAGCGCGTATTTTTCCCTCTTTCCAATCTTTAGGAGATATAGCTTCAACTGTTTTGAATGTAAATGGATCTAATAATTGATATTCAGAAAGTCTGTTACTTACAATTTGAACATCTAGAGATTCATCCAGAATTGGAGTATTTCTAAGTGAATCAACTTCTACTGTTTTTTGACTGTACGGTGCTGAAAGTAAAACAATCTTAGCTCTACGCTTATCAAGACGAGCGATTTTCCAAACTTTGTCATCCATGAAAAGATAATCCCGAACACCTACACTAGGTAAACGAACTCCAAATGTATGGCGTAACAAATCCTTACCATCTTTACGACCGACTAAAGTATTAGTCTCTATTACATGTCCACCTAGTTTTATCATTAAATCCCTAGATATAGAACGCGCCTTTTCAGTAGATGATAACTGGAAATCATATCCCCCTCTGACAGGACCAGCTTCTGTCGTGAAAAAATCGGAAGGAGCTGAATCGATTTGGTTGTAAACCATTTCGACAGCCTCGTCAAGAATAGATTTACGCTTTGTTCGAACTTGTAAAATAGCCTCATAGTAACCGCCAGCCTGCCTAGAACATGTTTGACAAACCTGAAATTTAATTTGAATTTCCGTTTTTATCGTATTATTAAGAATAATTCCATGATAATCCCCCTCACAATCTATACTTGCTCTAAATTTTTGTGGATCTAATTGTTTCAAGCTCAAATTGGAATTTTGTTTCGAAGCGTCCTGATTCCAAGCTATTGATTCATTGATAAAATGAGATACAGAAGAATCTAAATCATCAAACTCAATCCAAGTCCCCGGAATCTTCAACGAAAAACAGGATTTACAGCATATCATACCCTGATTTTTAGATATCGTAGATAGCTCTACAGATTGGCGGATGCAAGAGTGGCAAAGCTGAGAAACCAAGGGTGGTTCAGCGCCACATTTCAGGCATACCTTCACAAGGGTCTAAAGAAAGGGCATTTTGTGATTTATGCTTTCGAAAGCTTTTTGTTCATTGCACAACATAGAGGGAAGCTAACATGCAGAAATACGAACCAAATAGTAAGACAAGAAAAAATGCACATATAGGAAGTATAGAAGATTACAAAAAATTATATGAACATTCTATAAACAACCCTGAAGATTTCTGGGCTGAGCAGGCAGAAAGAATAACGTGGTTCAAAAAATGGGATAAGATTTGGGAATGGGATTTTAACAAAGCCAACATAACCTGGTTTGAAGGTGCGAAACTAAATGCATGTTATAATTGTGTAGATCGCCATGTAGATGCAGGATATGGGGCGAAAACAGCACTAATATGGGAAGGAAACAATCCTGATGAAACTCGGAACTATAATTATAATGAATTATTAGAAAAAGTTCAATTAACAGCTAATGCACTCAAAAATTTAGGAGTTGGAAAAGGCGATCGTGTTTGCATATATATGCAAATGATTCCTGAATTAGCAATCGCTGTGTTAGCATGTGCTAGAATAGGGGCAGTCCATTCAGTTGTTTTTGGGGCTTTTGCTCCAGACAGCTTGGAAGCAAGAATAAATGATTCTGAATGTAAAGTTTTGATTACACAAGATACTGGTGTAAGAGGAACTAAGAATGATATCCCGATGAAGAGTAATGCTGATATTGCTGTCAAGAAAACACCATCTATTGAAAATATTCTTGTAGTTAAAAGAACAGGAAGTCCTATTGAAATGGTTGAAGGAAGAGATGTTTGGTGGCATAATGCATTAGCTTCATCTGATGCTGAATGTGCACCTGAAGAAATGGATGCTGAAGACCCATTATTCATCTTATACACAAGTGGATCAACAGGAAAACCTAAAGGAGTTATGCATACAACCGGAGGGTACATGGTCTATACATCTACGACTCATCATTACATATTTGATTATCATCCTGATGAAATCTACTGGTGTACTGCTGATATTGGATGGATTACAGGTCACTCATACATAATTTATGGGCCAATGGCAAACCGTGCTGTCACAATGATGTTTGAAGGAGTTCCAAATTACCCTGATTTTGGAAGATTCTGGGAAATTATTGAAAAACACAAAGTTAACAAATTTTACACAGCACCAACGGCTCTAAGAGCTCTCATGAAAGAAGGTGACAAGTGGCCAAACAAATACAATTTGGACAGTCTGAAGATACTTGGGACTGTTGGTGAACCAATAAAAGAGCCTGAATGGCTGTGGTACCACAACATCATCGGCAAAGAAAAATGTCCAATTGTAGATACATGGTGGCAAACTGAAACCGGAGGTATACTCATTACACCATTACCTGGTGTTACAACCACAAAACCAGGTTCAGCAACGCTTCCGTTCTTTGGAATAATACCTGAATTATTAGATGATGAAGGTAATGTATTGGAAGGTAATGAGGTAGAAGGAAATCTGGCTATGCAAAGACCATGGCCTGGCATGATGCGGACTGTTTATGGTGATCATCAGAGATTCTTCGAAACTTACTTTGAAAAATTCCCCGGTAAATATTTCTCAGGTGATGGGTGTAAAAGAGATGAAGATGGATACTATTGGATAACAGGAAGAGTTGATGACGTAATAATTGTTTCAGGACATAATTTAGGAACTGCAGAGATAGAAGGTTCAATAGGTGGACATCCCTCCGTAGCTGAAGCTGCTGTAGTTGGATATCCACATGAAATAAAAGGAAATTCAATCTATGCCTTTGTAACACTAAGAACTGGACACGAGATAACTGAAGATACTAGAACAGAGATAATTAAGAGAGTTAGAGCTGATATTGGACCTCATGCATCACCAGAAAAGATACAGTTCACTGAAGGTTTACCAAAAACAAGATCTGGAAAGATTATGAGACGCATTCTAAGGAATATAGCTTCAGACAACATTGATGATTTAGGTGATATCTCAACTCTAGCAGACCCAAGTGTTGTTAGTTCTCTAGTTGACGAACGAATCTAAGCCTGTGGCTGAACCATTTTCTCTGGATTCAGAATTTCTACTAATTCCTCTTCTGAAAGATCTGTAATATCTAAAGCTGTTTCCAATACTGTTTGGCCTGAGGCGTGTGCTTCCTTCGCAATTTTTGACGCTTTTTCATATCCTATTACCGGTGCGAGCGTTGTTGCCAGCATTAGGCCTGACATCAACAATTCGGGACCTTTATCAGTGGCCTCAATACCTTCTATACATTTTGTCACAAATACTTGAGAAGAATTAGTTAAGAGAGATATAGCTTGAAGGAGATTGTGAGCTACAAAAGGCATCATTGTATTCAACTCAAAATAACCTCCCTGTGCACCCTGTACCATTGCCGTATCACAAGCTATAACCTGTGCAGCTGCTTGTATCACAGACTCTGGAATAACGGGATTAACTTTGCCAGGCATAATTGATGAACCTGGTTGAACTGCAGGCAATGCAATTTCTCCTATTCCAGCACGAGGACCTGAACCTAAGAATCTAAGATCATTAGCAATTTTTTGCATATTTACAGCTAAACCTCTTAGTGCAGAACTTGCTGTAAGTGCTCCATCTAAACTTGATTGAGCCATGAAATGGTTATCAGTTTCATAAACATTTACTCCTGAGAATTTTGAAATGTATTGACATGCTAACATTGAAAAATTTGGATGAGTGTTGATGCCCGTACCTACTGCTGTTCCTCCAAGAGCTAAAAGTGATAATTCATCCTTAATTAGGAGTAATCTATCAAGAGAACGTTCGATAAGACCTGCATAGCCTTGGAACTCCTGACCCAATCTAATAGGTGTTGCATCCATCAGATGTGTTCGACCAGTCTTAATAATCGGCATAAACTCTTCTGCTTTTTCTTCAAGAGCTTTCTGAAGAGCTATCAATGAAGGACACAATAATTCTTCAATATCTAAAAGAGCTGAAAGATGAAGTGCTGAAGGTATTACATCATTAGATGATTGACCCTGATTTACATGATCGTTGGGATGAACTTTGGAACCTAAGGATTTAGATGATAAATTTGCTATAACTTCATTAGCATTCATATTCGTTGATGTTCCTGAACCTGTTTGAAATACATCTACTGGAAAATGATCGTCATAATCACCATTTGCAACTAGTAAAGCAGTTTCTACAATAACATCTCTCATTTTTTCATCAATAACACCCAATTCAAGATTAGCTTCGGCAGCTCCAGCTTTAATGTAACCAAGGGCTTTGATGAAAGAACGAGCCATTCGAAAACCACTTACTGGAAAATTTAGAACAGCCCGTTGAGTGCTTGCACCCCACAAAGCCGATTCAGGCACTTCCATAGACCCCATTGTATCTGATTCTGTGCGTGTATACGGATCCGATGGTAAACTACCAGTCAAAGACATTGAACTTTCTATCTTTTTGGCAGGTTTTGATTTAATTGAATTTCTTAATTTCTCTTTTTGGCTTTCCGGACAAACAAAAAAACCATATTTTGGAAATCGAACATGCCCCTCTTGCAAATTCTCCATGTGAACTTTGAGCATGGAATTGATTGAAAGGTCGGAATAGCAAGCTTTTACATAATCTTGAAGGCTATTTCTTACTTCTTTGGTGACCCTTATAGAAGTATAGGTGTCTTTAGGCATATTATCGTCATAAAAACATATCTATTAAAAGGTATGCATTTTGCATAAATATACATATTGCATACATAAAATCAATAATGTAAACAGTTATTTTTAGTTTTTTTACCTATTTTTACCTAAACTGGAGCGTAAGACGGTGGATTGTGTGGATCCCAACAAGTTACGAATAATTCATTCAGGTCATCCAACCTTTTCATTAAAGAATCGGAGATTTCAAAATCAAAAACCGAGAAATTCTCAATTATCCTACCCTCATTTACTGATTTAGGAAGGGCAACCATACCGCGTTGTATAGCCCAACGAATCAGTATTTGTGCTGGAGTCTTGCTCATTTCTTTCGAAATTGAAACTAATCGAGCCTCATCCATCCTTTTGGCATGAACTAATGGACTATAAGCTTCAATAATTATATTTTTAGAATTGCAATACTCCAAAAGTTCCTTTTGATAATAGTAAGGATGAAATTCAACTTGATTTACAACAGGTAAAATATCAAATTTCTCCTCTAATTCAACTAAATTATCTATAGTGAAATTACTAACACCTATAGACCTACAAAGACCGCGCTGCTGTAACTCAATAAGAGCTTTCCAAGAATCATTTCTTTTACCTTTTAGTGGCCAATGAATCAAATACAAATCAATGTAATCACAACCTAATCTTGCCAAACTTTTTTCACAAGCTTCAATTGCTTCATCATATCCTTGGTGTTTATTCCATAGTTTAGTAGTAATAAACAATTCTTTGCGGCCCGTTTCTGAATCTTTAACAGCCCTACCTACATCTGATTCATTATCGTATGCTCTTGCCGTATCAATATGTCTGTATCCTGTATTAATCGAGTCTAAAACCGCTTTGTATGTCGTTTCACCAGGTTCTGATTTCCAAGTCCCTAGACCTACTACTGGAATCTTATAACCATCATTCATAGTCATGTACAACTGACTTACCATAAACCTCCAAAGAACTGGCTAAATTAATTATTTGTATATCTCCACAAAATTATCATGCAGATGGCCATTAGAAGCAATCCACTCAAATGTATCTAAAGTATAAGGTTCACCCTTAAAATTTGTGATTTTTCCACCTGCTTCTTCTAGTATGGCTATCCCGCCAGCCATGTCCCACGATTTTGCTCCTGAAATAATATAGCCTTCCAATCTGCCTGCTGCAATATATGCCATAGTTAATGCAGCCATTCCCAATTTCCTTGCTGACTGAATCTCTTTTTCTAAGGCTATAAAATTACGGCCCATCTCCTGAAAATATTCATCATCCCGAATATAAGGAAGTCCTGAAGCTACAATAGCTTGCTTCATGTTCCTAGTATTTGAAACATGTAAACGCTTAGGTTCACTTTTATTGTACAAATCATTCAAAAAAGCCCCATTTCCTTTAGTTGCGTAAAATAATTCCTTACGTATTGGATCTGCAATAACTCCAACTAAAACTTCATCTCCTTTACACAAACCAATAGAAGGGCCAAATAGGGGAAATGAATGTGAAAAATTGATAGTGCCATCAAGTGGATCAACAATCCAAATTTTTTCACCTGGGAAATTAGTTCCTTCTTCGGCAATAATGCCATAATCTGGCGTTTCTTCCCTTAAAATTTTACTTATTGCTTCCTCACACTTGAAGTCAACTTCAGTTACAACATCAATGTCAGATTTGAAATCTAATTGTTTAAAATTACCATAACTTTCAGCTATTATTTCTGAGGCTCGGATAGCTGCTTTAATTGCTACTTGTAAATCATCTACTGGCAAAGAAAATCAACTACTCCTTCGAATAGCGGCCTCCCATGCCCAGGACCCTCTGGATTCATACCTGAAGATGTCCAATCTGTATGTTGCCAACCATGGAAAACACGTTCAGGATGAGGCATCATTCCCAATACATTACCTT
>LWDU01034292.1_pt1 | contig 47727 bp, 59 predicted proteins | sample 727161 | NCBI WGS metagenome assembly LWDU01 (sample SAMN04566230, study PRJNA314399) | hydrothermal vent metagenome | isolation source: deep sea hydrothermal plume seawater | place: Mexico: Gulf of California, Guaymas Basin | collected 2004-07-11
CACTTCGGTTTCGGTTATACCGATTTCCAGGAGATCTTAAGACCTCAGGATTTCTCTGGAATCATCAGCAGGACGAAATTTGAATACGAAAACTGGCAGTTGAGTTATGCGAACAACACCCTCAACTCTCTGGAGTTTGATGTCAGTTATCGCTCAGGTACGACCTTGAATATAGTGCCGCAGCTTGGCTCACTACCCAATATAGCCGACTTCACCAGAATTAATTTAAACATGTTATGGCGGCCAATTGACCGCCTGCGCAATGACAACACCTATCTGTACACAGAGCTGGAATCCAGGAGCGGGAGTACCAGCATATTCAGTAACGAGATTATTCGAAGTAGCTGGAACTATCAGTTTACCAAGGAATGGTCACTACGATTTATTGCTCAATATGTAGAGACTGACGCCGGCCCTGCAACTCGCCTTAAGGACGATAAGAACCTTAATTTCGATTTGCTGTTGCGGTATGTTATCAACCCATGGTCTGCTGTTTACCTTGGCTATAACTCCAATCAGACTAATTTTGACATCATCGAATCTGAAGGAGAAAGAGAGCTGATTATCAGTAATGATCTGCGCAAGGATGGAGACCAGATCTTCGTGAAATTTTCCTACTTGTTCCAGCGCTAAGTGCTGGGATTGGTGCGAAAGAAAATGTCCTGGGCAGTATGCGGAATCAATTGTCGACCAGGCCAGCAATCTCACCGGGTTCTGGAAATCTCCCGGTCTGGTGTTTCGAAAAGATCAGGCGGCCGTCCACCACCACATCAAACACACCACCACCACCGCCAATAAGCTCACACTTTCTGGCGTCCAATTCTTTTATTTCGCTCGACACACGGTCGGCCTGTGGTTTGTAGTTTCACTCTCTGCAATAGGTAATTTGGATCGCCATCTGCGTTCTCGCGGTTTCGATTAGAAAAAGGGAGCCTCTGATAAATATTCCATGTCCCTGGCCCAGATATCCCACGCCACTCTGTCACAATTAATTACAAGAAGCGACCCCGGCGATCACCCACCGCCGGGGTCACAACAGGGTCGGCTCGAATCGCCTGAATCGGCCAAGAGAGCTTGATTAAGGCTGCTGTGATGAAACCGCAGCCATCGGCGGGTGCTGTTGGCGCTGAAATCCTGAGCGCCAAGCCTGTTCCGATAGCGGAAGCAGCCATTGGCGGGGACTTGGGAACCGTTTATACTCACGATAATCGTGAAAATAGGGTATATGCACCATGAATAGCGCCTCAGTCAACTGGCTTGCACCAGCAAAAAACCTCGTCTCCACCACTTCGCTGACGCTGGCTCTCAGCCTGTTTACTTCAGCCGCAGGCGCGCAACAATCCGTGAGTGAATTATTCAATGCCTTCGATGTTACGAAGGCTGCGGCGATGGAAAAACTCGTCGAAATCAACGACGACCCGGCCACACAGGAAGCGCGCGATGAGTTCAAGATGCAACTCGAGATGATGGCAAACATGAGTATGCGTGATGCTATGGCTGCCGGCATGGGTCACGGCGGCATGGTGGCGGGAACCGACGGACCCTTCGGAGAATTGGAGGTGCAGGCCCGGGTCACGCTGATAGGAGGATTACGCAGTCAACCCGCCGGCAGCGACGCCGAGGCGGCGTTCGAAAACAGCGCACCGCTGAATCGGCACACCGCCGAAGTATTCAAACGCGGTCGGAATTTTGAGAACCAGTTGTATGCGATTTATACCAATAACTCTATTACGGACAAGCAGGCGGCGGTTGCCGGCGCTGTTGAAGAATACCTCAGCGACAATCGTCATTCGGTGGGTACCGCGCCTAAAAACAGCGTGTACCTGATTAGCCACCCCCACGCTTCTGCGTTCAAATTCGGATTTCCAAAAATAAGCGGTTTGCTATGGTCAAATCAATGGATGCGCCTGGCCGCACTTGAGGCCGCCATTCTCGAACACCTGGACCAGGAATTCGCCGGCGGACTCGATATCGTCAAGGAACGTTACTGGAGCAAGGTTGGTTCCGCCGGTGGCATGACCATGTTTCCAGCGCCTTCGGAGCTTCCGAGGGCGCCGGCAATTACTCCAAATCTTTATAGTCAGTCAGAGCAAGCAGCGATTATTCTCGATAATCTGAATACCCTGGATGCGGTAATAGCGGACATCCTGGCTTACCCGAATTTGGGGGATCGCGGCACCGCGATCGATGAGGTTGTCGCGGAGTTCACTAACAAGGAAACCAATCTGTCTGATACCTATGACTACCTGTTGTTTGCCTTGCGCGGTGGCATCTATAACCAGGGCGGACCCGCGATAGGTGAGCTGGCGCAATCAGAGCGCAACCGCTCCCGCTCGGCCATGGACATGGAGCATTCTATGATCATGTCTTCACCGCAATAGTTTCTGCGCTTGCCCAAAAAACCATAGCCACGGGATGATACAGATGACACTTAGAAAAAGCAGTTTCGCTGCAATGCTCACCCTGTGCATTTGCCTCAGTGATCAAGCACTAGCCCAAACCGAGAGCAATACCATGTCAGCCAATGAAACAATTATTCGGGAATTCATCGCCGCCTGATCAAACCTGGACCCGGTGGAGTTAGCCAGTTATTTCACCGAAGATGGCACCTACAACAACATGCCCTCATCGGCAGTGAGTGGACGTGACAATGTACAAAATTTTATTGCTGGATTCATTCGCACCTGGGAACAGACCGATTGGGAGATAATCAGCCTGTTAGCGGATGGCGATATCGTCATGGTCGAGCGACTGGATAAGACCGTGGTCGCAGGCAAGCCCGTCAACCTGCCCTGTTTCGGCATTTTTGAAATGGAAGATGGCAAGATCAAGGTCTGGCGTGATTACTTCAATTTGCCAACCTATGTAGATGCCCTCACCGCTGCGCTGGCTCCGCCGACGAACTGAGCCGTATCCCCACCAGTTGCCGGACTCAAGCCACTTGGCCGTGGATGATTGCGGGACGCTGTCTGCCTGCCTCGTGCCTGTGAGCTAGAGCACACACAATTCTACCCGCCCAAATACTTCAGGAGCAGGTATTTCCTGGTAATAAAAAACCCGAACTCGGAGATTCTCCAGGCCTGAGCGCAAGGCTTGGCGTCCTCGATCGGATGGCAAGCTCGATGCTGCGCTAGTCGGTGGCATTCAAATCCGTTTTGAAGGTTTCAGTCAGCATCGCCACGGAGATGAGGGACAGCACCGAGGCGATGGCGATATACACCGATACCCAGAAAATGTCGTAGCTCTTCCACAGTATGGTGGCGATAGTTGGCGCAAATGCACCACCGACTATCGCGCCTATCTGGTAGCCCAGAGAAGCCCCTGAGTATCTCACCTCGGTGCTGAACAATTCGGTGAAAAACGCCGCCTGGGGACCATACATCATCCCCAGGGACATCAGACCAGCGCTGATCCCAACCACAATTAGCCAGAAGTTGCCGGTATCGATAAGCGGGAACAAGAGGAAACCCGAGACACCGGTGAATATTGCTCCCAGCATGAAAATGCCGCGACGGCCGTGCCGGTCTGAGTAGGACGCGGCGAGGAACTGGCTCGGAATCTGCAGCGCCGAGGCGATCAGCACTGCAATCAACATATTGTCCCGGCTCATGGCGGCGCCGTTTGGATCACTGCCATAGGCCAGCACGAAGCCTATCAAAATATAGAACGTCACCTGAATCGAGAGAAAGGCGCCAGCAGCCAGCGCGATTCGCTTCGGATACTTGATAATCGCCTCCAACACAGGTGAGCGTTTTATAACTACCGCAGTAGGATTCTCAGCTTCCTTCCTGGCTCGCGTGGCAGCCAGTTCCTTAAATGCCGTAGTATCTTCCATGTGCAACTGCACGTACATGCTGATGCCGATCAGAACCACACTGGAAATAAACGGAATGCGCCATCCCCATTGCATGAAGAATTCTTCAGAAACTGTTGCACTGATAATAATGAAAGCAAGATTAGCAAGAATAACCCCAACCGGCGCGCCGGCTTGCGCAAAGGCGCCATAATACCCTCGCTTGTTCGAGGGAGCGCTCTCGGTGACGAGCAGCATGGCGCCGCCCCATTGCCCTCCGATGGCGAGTCCCTGGGCGAATCGAAGTAGACTAAGCAGGATAGGTGCGGCAATGCCGATAGTGGCGTAAGTTGGCAGCAGGCCAATGAGTGTCGAGGCGACTCCCATCAGGACTAGGGCGATAACCAGTGTTCGCTTGCGGCCAACTCTGTCGCCGAAATGACCAAATAGAATTCCGCCCACAGGCCGCGCGATGAAACCGAAAGCGAAGGTTCCAAACGACAATATTAATCCCATGGTTGGACTGCTATCCGGGAAGAATACCTCCGGAAAAACCAGGGCTGCCGCGGTGGCATAGATAAAAAAGTCGTACCATTCGATACTGGCACCGGCCAACGCCGTAAGCGAGACCTTGCGCATATTGGATTTTAAGAGGTCTTTGTCCTCAGGATTGCTGTCAGTTGTCGCCGTGGTATCGCTGGTCATAGTCTCTCCAAATTGTATCGCTGCAAGTGAGCCGGTTCTTATTCTGGAAGCAGCACTGTCGGCGTAATAAGCTGACAAAGCTCCCTCTTGGGCATGTGGCAGAAAGAATAACAGGAAAAGCCGGAATCCAGCACCTATTTACCAGGAAAACCGCTTGTGGGAGCGCAATTACAGTATGATCAGCCCCATGATGTACCCCTTGATCCGTACTCTGCATTTTGTTGCCATTTTTGCGCTGGCCGGAGCCCTGGTGATCGAGAACATAGCACTGAAACCGACCATAAACGGGGAAGATGCCCGCAACCTCGCCAAGGTGGATGCTGTCTATGGCATCGGTGCGGTACTGACGCTGCTATTTGGCCTCATTCTTTGGTTTTGGGGCGGAAAACCCAGTCAATTCTACTCCCTGAATCCAGTCTTCCATTTCAAGCTCGGACTGTCCTTAGTGCTGGCTGTACTGTCCATCTATCCCACGATATTTTTCCTCAGGAATCGCAAGTCAACAGCTGACGCAATAGAGGTTCCAGCAGCCATCTGCTTGCTGGCTAAATTGGAGTTGGTGTTACTCTTCATTATTCCTCTACTCGCTTTTCTCATGGCCCGAGGGATTGGCTTGAGTGCATAACAGCCATCATTGGAAAACGAAATGCTACCTACAGTGAACATTCCGATAATCTGCCGCAGAGCCCTGGGCGCTCCTCTGCTCCTGTGTTGTTTTATCATCTTTACGCCACCGACTCTCGCCCTCGACAAGCAAGCTCTCCGTCGCGCCATTACCGGGCCGGATCGTGACGTCACCGATTTTGTCAGGGACCAGGTACGCAGACCTGTAGAGGTGTTGGATTTTCTTGGCATCGAAGCAGGAATGACAGTTCTGGATCTTTACGCCGCCGGTGGTTATTACACCTTCATCCTGTCAAAGGCTGTTGGCCCAGAGGGCATCGTCTACGCACAAAATACGCCGAGGGGCTTACGCTTTGAGGAAGATCGCCAGGACATTAACCAGGGAGAGGCGCTGGACAACAAGATACGCGTGGGCAATCTTAGCAATGTACGGCAGATAATACAGCGACTCGGCGATATCGGCCTGGCCCCAGAGTCCCTGGATTTAGTTATAGTTGCCCAGACCCTGCATGACTACTATAACCCCAACCCGGAGCGAGCGCTGGAGATGCTTTTCAAGCTCAAGATCCTGTTAAAACCAGGTGGCATAGTGGGCATAACCGACCATGTCGGACTCCGGGGTCGGGACAATCGAGACATGCATCGAATGGAGATTCAACAGGCTATCGATGTCGCCGAGGAAGCCGGCTTTCGGGTAGAAACCAGCGAGTTGTTACGCACACGCAGCGACGATCACAGTCGCAATATCTTCGACCCACGCCTGAACCGCAACACCGACCGCTTCCTGCTGAAATTACAGAAGCCACAGCAGCAACCAGAATAAGTGCACTATCCAGCTCCAGCCTTTGGACCTGTTTCCCGATATTTGTTAACCTCGACACCAGTCTCTGCATCGTCAACAGACAGAATCGATTAAACTCCGACAGTAATAAATTGTAGCCAGGCAACTAATGATGGAAACGCCGCAGAGCCGATCCGTAGCAAAGGAAATGTCTGATGAAAAAGAATAACAAATTAGAAATCAACGCGCTGTATCGACAAGACCCGCTGGTCGCGGACCGGTTACTATGGGGACGTCGAAGCAATGGCCTCAGCCGCCGGGGCTTTCTGAAAAACAGCGGCCTGGTGGCTATGACCACCGCATTGGGAATGGGTATTCCATTCTCCCGTTTTATGCCGGCGGGATTAATACCGGCAGCGTACGCCGCCGACAATGCACCCACACAGATTACCGGAAAGAGCGGCTTGATAGTCTTGAACGACCGTCCACTTAACGCCGAAACCCCGGCACATTTGCTGGACGATGCAGTCACACCCAATCGCTATATGTTCATCCGCAATAACGGCCTGCCGCCGGGAAATATAAATTCTGAGAGCTGGCGTCTGCGAATCGAAGGCGAATCCTGTGAAAACGCCACCAGCTTTTCCATCGCCGATCTCAGATCACGCTTCGAAGAAGTGACCTTAGAGCTGCAACTCGAGTGCGGAGGTAATGGTCGCAACGAGTTTTCGCCGGCGGCCAGCGGCAATCAATGGACAACCGGTGCGGTTGGCTGTCCGTCATTCACCGGCGTGCGTCTGCGTGATGTCCTCAACTACTGTGGAGTCAAGCGCGATGCTGTGTATGTCGGCTATTTCGGCGCCGATAGCCATACCAGTGGCGATCCGACCCGGGTAGCAATCTCCCGCGGCGTGCCCATCGCCAAGGCACTGGAACGGGAGTCTCTTATCGCCTGGGCCATGAACGGAGAGGACATTCCGTTGCAGAACGGCTATCCACTGCGCATGGTTTGTGCCGGCTGGCCCGGTTCGGTGTCCGGTAAATGGTTGAACCGGATAGTTGTAAGAGACCGGGTCCATGACGGCGAGAAGATGGCGGCGCCTTCTTATTCTGTGCCGATCACGGCGGTGGCACCGGGGTCCCGGGTGCCGAATGCCGACATGCGTACTATCGAATCGATGCCGGTGAAATCCCTCGTCACCTTCCCTCAATCCGGCATCAACCATGAACTTGGCCAGAGGCTCACCGTGCGGGGACACGCCTGGGCCGGCGATAATCAGGCCAGCAGTGTGTTCATCTCCATCGATTTCGGTGCCACCTGGTTACCCTCGTCGGTACAGGCGGCCAGTAATCGATTAGCCTGGCAGAACTGGGAGAGCTGGGTGCAGTTTCCGGAAGCGGGCTACTACGAAGTCTGGGCCAGAGCCATGGACGACCTGGGCAGATCTCAGCCCATGGTGGTGCCAGGCTGGAATCCCCGCGGCTATTTAAACAATGCCTGCCATCGGGTCGCGGTGCAGGTCGTATGATTAGCGTGCTGGCAAGCAGATCCGCCTGGGGAGTTCTGACTCTGAGCGCAGGGGTATTGCTTCTCACTCAAGCTTCCTCGGCACAAGAAATAGACAGCTTTAGCGGCCTGAAGATCAGTGAGGGTTGGTTACAGGTACAAGCTACATGTACCGAATGTCATTCGGCGCAACTCATCTCACAAAACTCCGGCAGCCGTGAGGTCTGGAAGAGCCGCCTGCGATGGATGCAGGATACCCAAGGCCTTGGGCAACTGACAATCAACCTGGAAGATACCATTCTGGATTATCTGGCGAGCAATTACGGCCAGAAAGCGACCTCCCGGCGGGCCGGGATACCAGACCAACTGATGCCGGGAAATCCCTATGAGAATGCACAGTGAGATGGCAGCCCGGCAGCTCTCAATGCTGGAGGATGATCCACAGCTACCAGCAGGCAAACTCAAGGCTTCCAGCATTTCCCTCAGTAAAACCATTAATGCTCCAGCACAGCAAGTGTATGACCAGTGGCTGATTCCGGTGTTCGTCGGCGACTGGATGTTCGGTTGCCACAGCATCGTCAAGCTGGAAAACAAGGTTCGCAAGGGCGGTGAATTTACCTATGTTGTTAAATCCAGAAATCAGGAAATTTCATATAGTGGCACTTACGAGTTATTGGATATGCCATATGCCCGGCATGCTTATATTCAGCTGGGTCGAAAACGCGCATCCAAAAGCAATTAGTCGGGTAGTGGTGAAATTTCAAGAATAACACGGGAAAACCCGAATCAGTCTGACTATAAAGCTGGACCCAAAACTGAATACATTAAAAGCCCCGATGAAGGAACAATGGAGCGATCGCTGCACCGCACTGGCGCAGAAATTTAATAAGTAAATGCTGGGGAATTCAAGCTTCTGATGGTTCCTACCTGCCGATGTTTGCACTCTCTGCTCTGCGTATCGTCAGTTCCGCGGCATAAGGCAAGATGTAACCATCTGCCAAATTCTGATCGACTACGGCTTTTACCGCCTCTACGTAGTCATCATGCCTTGGATAGAGGCCAGTCAGGGTTGCCTGGCCGAATGGCTGGTGGGAGCCATAGAGAAAACAGAATCTACTATCACCGTTGTTCATGCCGGTATTCCTGGCGGTGGCCACCACGTGTTCTGCCAGGCGAATACCTCCGAGGATATTGCCGTAGTCGTCTCTGGCGAATTCCAGCTCCGGCAACATTCGTGCAACCTGTAGTGGGTCGGCCGTAGGCGGAGCAACATCATCGCGCACCCAGGCGACCAGGTGCTCGAAGGCTGCATTCATCACATCCCTGAACGGCACTCTGCTGTGGGCAGGTAGATTACAACCGGGATCACGGGCTGCCGCAGCGGAGAGGGCTAGGCCATCCCTTTGCAGTCTGACTTTGGACCACTCGAATTCAAAAAAGATATCGACGTGTGAAGTTCCGGCAACCTCCCACTGTCTGAACGTCTCCGTGTCCGGCTGTGGCGTCGCGGCGCGCCGCGGCATATCCGTTTCTGCCATGATTTTGAATATCCTGGTGCTCTGATCGTCGCGTATGCGACCACCCCCACCGTGGACCATGACGCCATCATAGACAAGTTCCAATGGATGGATATTGTTCAGGTAGCTGGCGAGGCGACTGGCGGATTGAGAGTGACCGGTAGCGAGTATCATCTCTGCTTTGAAGCCGCCCATGATGTCGACCTGACCGCTGCGAGTGGATTCACTGCTACGGTTGATGGCCTTGCCAACGGCAGAAAAAACGTCGTATGAAAGAGCGTCTCCTGTGACCATGCCGTCATCAGTCAAGTCCAGGGAGCCATAGCGATGCGGGCTCCAATCCCGCAATCTGCCGATACCATCCTGTTGCGCCGATACCCCAACATAGGCATAACCGTTCCGGACCAGGTGATCACCCACCTGCCACCAATCGATATCATTGTCATTGCCGCCGGTGACGTTAATCCATTCCACCACGACCACACCATTAAAGTCCTGCGCCGACAGCGGACGCCGCACGATTAGCCGGCTGCGATAGGTGTGCCCGCCGTCAACAATTTCAGCATTCTCCATTTCCGAAGCAGAATACCGATTCGCCGTTCCCTCGATGAAGTATTCTTCCTCGACATAGCCTCGGTCCGACAACTCGATAGCCGACGCCCCGTAGATAGAATTGAGGGAAGGATGTGGCTCGGTGGCGATGGGGCCGTTAATTGTGGCATCTGGCACTGCTGTGAAACCCATTAATGGTAGCAGCCAAATTCCCAGACTGATGGAAAAGGCTTTGTTGCTAGCGCGTGTTGTCACTGTCATTTTTCTCTCCCGTTATCCGGACTATTACTGCCAGCTTCTTACCAACTCGTCATAGTCGATGGTGATTGGATCGGGTTTTTCGTTGGCTAGTTTTGGCTTGGGTGCACCTGGTTGGTTTAGCCAGTACTCCCGGCTTTTTCTGTCGTTCAGTTTGGGCCCACACTCTCCCAATATGTCGGCTCTTTCGAGCCGTTGCATCAAGCGCTCCTGGGCTACTGCCAACGCCGTCATTGCTTCTTGTGGCGTTTTCGCTCCAGAGGAGGCGTCACCGATATTCTGCCACCACAGCTGCGCCAGGCGTGGGTAATCGGGCACATTGGTACCAGTTGGTGTCCACTGCACTCTTGCTGGCGATCGATAAAACTCCACCAACCCCCCTAACTCTGCCGAGCGCTCGGTAAAACTCTCATGGCGTATATCGGAATCTCGAATAATGGTGAGGCCGACATGGCTCTTCTTCAAGGAGACCGTCTTCGAGGTGACAAACTGGGCGTAGAGCCAGGCCGCCCTCGCACGATCGGTGGGCGTGGATTTCATCAGCGTCCAGGAGCCGGCATCCTGATAGCCTAACTTCTGCCCTGGTTCCCAGTAAGCCCCATGGGGCGATGGCGCCATGCGCCATTTGGGCGTGCCATCGGCATTCATCACCGGTAATCCCGGTGCCACCATGTCGGCGGTAAAGGTGGTGTACCAGAATATCTGCTGAGCGATATTGCCCTGCGCCGGCACCGGCCCGGCCTCACTAAAAACCATGCCCGCCGCTTCCGGTGGCGCATAGCGCTGCAACCAGTCCACATACTTGCTTACCGAGTACACCGCCGCCGGCCCATCGGTGGCGCCACCACGTTCCACGGTGGAACCTACCGGACGACAAGCCTCTACGCGAATTCCCCACTCATCTACCGGCAAGCCGTTGGGACTACCTTTATCACCGGCCCCGGCCATGGATAACCAGGCATCGGTGAAACGCCAGCCCAGGGAAGGATCTTTCTTGCCGTAATCCATGTGGCCATACACCTTGCGGCCATCGATCTCACCAATATCATTGGTGAAAAATTCGGCGATATCTTCGTAGGCTGACCAGTTAACCGGCACGCCAAGCTCATAGCCGAAACGCTCCCGGAATCTTGCCTTGATCGATTCATCCGTGAACCAGTCGTAGCGGAACCAGTAGAGATTGGCGAATTGCTGGTCCGGCAATTGATACAACTTGCCATCGGGCCCGGTGGTGAATGAAATACCAATAAAATCTTTCAGATCCAGCGTGGGGGAGGTGACGTCGCTGCCCTCGCCCGCCATCCAGTCGCTCAGGTTGCGTACCTGCTGGTAGCGAAAATGGGTACCGATCAGGTCTGAATCATTGACGTAGGCGTCATAGATATTTTCACCGGACTGCATCTGCGTCTGCAATTTCTCGATCACGTCACCTTCGCCAATCAGATCATGGGTCACCTGAATGCCGGTTATCTCCGCAAACGCCCGCGCCAGGGTCTGAGATTCGTATTCGTGGGTAGTAATGGTTTCGGATACGACTTTAAGCTCCATGCCCACGAATGGTTTGGCGGCGTCGACGAACCACTGTAATTCGGCGATTTGTTGTGCCTCGTTCAAAGTTGAAGGTTGAAACTCACTCAACCAGCGTCGGGCTGCTTCCATATCGCCCAGCGCCACGCTGGAGAAACAATAAACTCCCAACAGAACGGGAACTTGAATCAGTCGCAAACTCGAATGCCTTCTTAACACCTCAAACATAGTGATTACCTCAGATCCCGCGTAAATAACTCAAACAAAAATGAAAACCAAAATAGCGAAGACGAAACACAATGCCAGTCCCCACCAGAGATTTAATCCAACCAATCCCAGCCAGGCAAGGCAGATAAATGCACTACCGAGCAGGGAGATAAATAGCCTGTCTCCACGAGTGGTTTCGAAACGAAGTATCCCGACCCGTGGCGCCCCTCCGGGACTCAGATACTCCCATAGCAACATGACGGCTATGAAGCTGGCAATGGTTATAAAAAAAATTGCAGTAGGCTGTGTCCAACCCATCCAGGACAAGTTCATTGCTCAAGCCTTTGTTATTTTACAATTACTTAGAAAATTCAGGTGTGAATACAACGCCTGAGCTTAGCAAAATTTTACTCCAGCCCCAATTGTTTATATGCTGGGCGACCATGCCCGACACCACCAGCCCCAGCACCCCTTCTCCTGCACAGGCAATTCTGTGCTTTGGGGTGGTCATCGCAATTATTGTCATCGGTCTGTTCCTATTTGCCATCGATCTGCATAGCCTGATGTTCCTCTGCCTGATCTGGGCCACTGTCAATGCTCGCTTGCTTGGTCATTCATCTGCTGGCATTCGTCAGCTGATGAGTTCGGCGATAAGCCGAGCCCTGCCCGCAATTTATATCTTCATCCTGATCGGCATGGTCATCGCCAGCTTTATGCACAGCGGCACGATTGCAACCTTGATGTATTTTGGTCTCGACTGGTTATCGCCAGGATCGTTCCTGGCGGTGGGAATGCTGCTATGTGCGTTGATGTCGATGGCCACCGGGACTGCCTGGGGCACCGCCGGCACTCTGGGAGTAGTCTTTATCGGCATCGGTGGCACCATGGGTATACCGCTACCGATTGTCGCCGGCATGGTAGTCTGCGGCGCCACCTTCGGCGACAAGATGTCTCCCATATCAGACACCACCAATCTCGCCGCCATGAGCGCCGAGACCGATCTGTATCGACACATCTATTCGATGTTATTTACTACTGCGCCATCTTTTCTGCTGGCATTAATTATCTTCACATTAATTGGACTGGGTTATGCAGATGGTGATTTTGGCGGCGAAGAGATCGGGACTATCCGACAGGCATTAAGTGATACCTATCTCTTGTATCCGCTTATTAGCTTAATCCCAATTTTTCTGCTGGCCATACTCAGTATCAGGCGCGTGCCCGCCGAGATAACGATGTCGCTTAGCGTGCTCGCTGCAGTGATCATCGCCGTAGCCTACCAGGGTCAGAGCCCTGTCGCCGTCCTTAATGCTCTGTGGGAAAATACGCCCGGCAGCACTGGCATCGATAGTCTGAATGATTTATTAGGCCGGGGCGGGATCAGTAGCATGAGCTGGACCTTGATGCTGGCGCTGATGGCGCTCGCGCTGGGGGGCATATTACACGGGGCCGGGTTTCTATCTGTACTGCTGGCGGGCATTATCTCCCGCGTACAGCGCGTCGCAACCTTGATCGCAACCACCATCTGCTCCGGTTTTGTGGGCAACCTGGCGATGGGCGAGGCCTATATTTCCATTATCCTCACTTGTCAGCTGTTCCGCTGCAAATATGAAGATCAGGGCATGGACAAGGCGCTGCTGTCCCGCTCCGTTGAGGAGGGTTCTACCCTGACCACCGGACTGATTCCCTGGACCACCACCGGGGCTTTTTACGCAGCAACCCTGGGCGTTCCGGTATTGGATTATGTTCCTTTTGCTTTTTTTAACTACCTCAATGCATTCGTATCAATCACGATGGCGGCACTGGGAATCGGGTTATTAAGCCGGAAAATCGATTCAAGCAGGCAGTTGACCGACTAGGGAAAACCTCGGGGTCAGGTCTTTCTTGTTGCACCGAGCACAGCCTGATGCCGTTTATGCATTGCCACACCTGCCCCCGTAATTCTAAACAGGAACCGCCCGGTACAGTTCCCTGCGCAGCAAGCCCTGAGCACAGGCTTTGCTGCCATTGACCCGGCGAACTCGTTCATCGGCGGCAAAGTTCTCACCCTTCAAACTATCCAGCTCATCGCTGTACTGCTGCAGCTTTTCATTCATCAGCGCCATGGAGATAGCAAATTCTTCGCTTAGATCGATCTGGTCTGTCAGTTTCCAGCCTGTCTGCGCCAGCAACTGTGGATAGGGCTGCTTGATCTCGGCAAAAGGAGGGCCTGCGGCGAGTACCAGTTGCTGCTCTGCTTTCGAAAGATTTTCCACAGGAAAGATCACCGGAAATACCATACAGCCATCGGCACTGACACTGCGTCTGCACTCCAACAGAACCATCTCTTTGTCGGCAAGGCAGCAAAGTACATCTGAATGAAAAATCACATCGAAGCAGGCATTTGCGAATGGCAAGGAACTACCCGAAGCGGCGGTTATCGACACCAATTCCGCGAGGCCATCCTTTACCGCCCGCTTGTAGCCAATACGGAGACCCTCTAAAGGCAGGTCAGTCAGCATCGCCCTGCAGCCGGTTTGCGCGGTGAGATATAGCCCGGGCCAGCCAGCACCTGCGCCGAGTTCCAGCAAGTGGCTGCTATCGCTCAAGCTCATCAACTCGATAATTGTCTGAATTTCATCGACGGTGGTCCAGCTGGATGCGCCGTAATCACAGCCACAGACACAGCGCTCAATTTCCCTGGCCAGTTCAGACTCCGCATGACGATAGCCTTCGACGAATCGATCATGGACGGCTTGCTCTGACAGGACAGTAGTCATAGGAATCCCGGAATCTTCAGGCTGATAACTCGTGGTAGCGCGGTATAGGAAGAATAGAAGCTATCGCTTTCCAAGTCCAAGCCTGCTTGCTCAGGAAATATCACTAATGCCGTACTATGTTAACCAATCCAGTGCTTCGTTTGCCCTTCGATTAGTCGTTTTGAAATTGTTGAAGTCTCAATGCGCAGCTTCTCCCACCGCTTTCCCTGGCATCCAGCATTAAATAGAGAACGATAAGAATTCTGAATCAACTCGAGCTGGGATTTAGCTGGCTGTCCAGATTCATGAATGTGACTAGAATAATTAGTTGCCAAGTTGCAGGCGTGCCCTTGAGGCGATAAAGTTGCCAAGTTGCAGGCGTGCCCTTCAGGCGGTAAAACTATGACAGAATCAGATACAGCACTGGAATTGATGGGTGTGCCGGGTTCGCCCTACACCCGGAAGATGCTGGCGCTGCTCAGATATCGTCGCATCCCCTACCATCTGCTGCCGGGCAGTCGTCATCTACTGGCTGCGGACAGCGGCCGCTTCAGATCACGCCCACAGCCAAAGGTAGCATTACTGCCAACGTTCTACCTGAAAGATGAAACCGGCACCGAGCGGGCAGTGTGCGATACCACGCCACTGATTCGTGAATTCGAAGTCCGCTATGCCGGCAGGTCGGTGATTCCGGAACATCCGGCGCTGGCATTCATCGACTATCTGTTGGAGGACTACGCCGACGAATGGCTGACCAAGCCGATGTTCCATTATCGCTGGAGCTATGCTGAAGACATCAGCAAGGCAGGGCAGATGCTACCGAGATGGAATAATACGACGGCCGATGAACTGCAGATTGCCCAAAAATCCAGGCAGATATCGGAATTACAGATCTCCCGATTGCACTATGTTGGGTCCAGTGAGCTCACACGGGAGACTATAGAGCAAAGTTTTGACCGCTTGTTAACATTATTGGACAAGCATCTGCAGCAGTTCCCTTTCTTGCTCGGAAACAGACCCGCAGCCTGTGATTTCGCAATCTATGGCCAACTCACCTGCCTGGCGTTGTTCGACCCAACGCCGCAACAAAAAGTGATAGAGCAGGCACCGCGCGTTTATGCATGGACCGAGTCGATGGAAGACCTCTCCGGTTACGAGACTTTGAAAGATGACTGGATTAAGCCGGCAAGTCTGCCGCAGACTCTGCTAGCACTGTTACAGGAGGTGGGACGTATTTACGTTCCCTATCTGCTTGCCAACGCGAAATCAGTGGCCAATTCTGAGCAAGAGATGGTGATGGAATTAGATGGCAAACCCTGGCGACAAAGCCCATTCCGCTATCAAGCCAAATGCCTGCAATGGATTCGGCAGGAATTTTCCAGATTATCGGACGGTGATCGAAACTTACTTGAAAACCAGCTTCACCCAACTGCAGTACTCGACCTCTTCAGCGACTAAAGAATTTCTAAAGTTGGTCGTATCAAGTGCTAAGGAGGATCGAAGGATGAGCTGGCAACTGATTCTATCTTTCACAACGACTATACCGGCGTTGCTAATAGCCACATTTCTGGCGCTTAGTATTTTCTATAGACGCTACAGGATTTTTCAATACAACAGGCAAAGATACCTGACCGGTCCTGCCCATTTCGAGCACAGCCGATGTAAATGTCAGTGCTATATTTGGGAAAGAGATCTACGTGGGTAGCTGCAATAGATCCGCATTCCTGTCCATCATCATGCGCACACGCGGTATCGATACATCAACCCGGTCTGTCGATTCAAGTCGGCAGTTGTCCCACCAGCATATGGGGTTTAACGAGAGATCGCTCCAGCACATCAAACAGCAATTCGGTGAGAATAGCCAAACCAGCGGCGGGTATCGCCCCCTGCAATATCAAGCTGGTATCGTTTAAAGCCAATCCGGTGACAATAGGCTCTCCCAGCCCACCCGCGCCGATGAATGCCGCTAGCGTAGCAGTGCCGATAGAGATGATCGCCGCCGTCTTCACGCCGGTTAGAACATTCGGCAATGCCAGGGGCACCAGCACATGCACGAGTTGCTGGATGCGGGTCATGCCCAGCGCTTCGGCCACACGCTTCAACACCGGATCGATAGTCAGCAGGGCGGTGATGGTACTTCTCAGAATCGGCAGCAAGGAATACATGAAGAGGGCAATGATCGCCGGCTTCTGACCGATGCCAAACAGCGGTATCATCAAGGCCAGCAGCGCTATTGAAGGCACAGTTTGCAGAAGGCCCGCGATATAAAGCATGGAGCGGGACAGGCGGCGGGAGCGGTAGATAGTAATACCCAGAGGCAGGCCCACCGCGCATCCCAAAAGCAGTGCTATGAGAGTCAACTGAACGTGTACCAGGGTGTTACGCCACAGCCTGGGCCATATTGAGGTCGCCGTCGCACTGATATTGTCACTAAGTGCCACCAGACCCTCTTCCGCCAGAAACTCCCCCGCGACTTCGGCGAAAGATTTACCATCCAGCATCACTCGACCATTGAGATCGCGCATGCGGGCATCATCGATTAGACCGGCGAGCCGATTGATGATATTACGCGCGTCAACAGGCAATTCGGCGTTTATTAAGGGCGCGCCGAAATAGTGCGGGAAAAACTCCAGATCATCTTCCAGTAATTGCAGGTCGTAGCGATCGAGATCGCCGTCGGTGGAAAAGGCATCGGTTACATCGATGGTGCCGTCATCGATAGCCTGGTAAGCGAGACCATGATCCATTCCTGTTGGCTGCTGCGAGAAACCGTATGCGCTAACCAGGCCAGGCCAACCATCTGCTCGATTGAGAAATTCGATGCTGAAGCCCATCTCGATGTCGGGTTGAGTAACCAATTCCGAAACAGTACTAATACCCAGCTGGTCTGCATAATCTCGTTTTATCGCAAGTGCATAGGTGTTATTGAAACCAAACGATGGCAATATTTCCACGGCCTCGCCTGTCAACCGGGCGTTGAGATTTTCGAGACTGGGCTCACCGTCGTAATTAAGGATAACCTGGCCCAGTGTGCCGGTATACTCAACATAGACATCCACCTCCTTGGTACGCAATGCTTCATAGATGATCAGGGTTCCAGTCATGCCAAATTTTCTGTCCACTTCGTAACCGGCGTGCTCAAATAATTGCGATATCACCTCGGCCAGCAGATAATTTTCATTGAAGTTCTTGCTGCCTACCGTTATCGAAAGCGGTTCATCGCCGGCCATTGCCGTATTTGCAATGAGGCACAGTGACATCATTAATATCCGCAACACCGACAGAACCAACGGGTTTGCAATGGACCATTTCATACTACGGGGCCTCCGGCATGGAACAGGGCCTGAACGTAGTCGCTGGCCGGGTTATTCTGAATCTCTGCCACCGAACCCTGCTGCTCGATCCTGCCGTCGCGCATCACGATAATTTCCTGTGCCAGTTTGATCGCTTCAAACATGTCGTGGGTAACCAGCACCATAGAACGGGTTTCTGCCTGCTGCAATTTGAGGAATTCCTGTTGAATGCTGACCCGAGTCACCGGATCGAGCGCGGAAAAGGGCTCATCCAATAACAGCAACGGTGGGTTTAACATCATCGCGCGGCACAGACTCACCCGTTGTTGCTGGCCCCCTGACAGGCTGAAGGGGTAGCGATCACTCAGCTCCCTATCCAGCTCCAGTAATTGCATGAGAGTGTGAAATCGAATTTTTGTATCTTGTTCCGACCATCGCTGCAACGTTGCCATCAGTGTGATGTTTTCGAATACCGACATGTGCGGAAATAAACCAGCTCCCTGCACGCTATAACCAATTGCCAGGCGCTTGTCTGTAATTTTCCCGTTAGTGATGGGTGAGCCAAAAACTGAGACCTGACCCCGTTCAGGAATAATCAGGCCATTGGCGATCTGAATCAGTGTGGATTTACCACTACCGCTGGCACCGACGATAGCCGTGGTGATGTTGGCCGTGATGCTCAGTGACAAGCCATTGAGTATTGTCTTATCGCCGTAAGACTTCGTAATATCGCTATACTCAATGCAGGGAATAGGCATTATAAATTGCTGCGGTAAACCTGACGCGCCTGTTCAAACTGCCCGAATACATGGGCCCTCTCCTGCTCGGATCGCCATCCTGGCCAGTCGGCCGCCAACTCCTCCAGCCTGTCGATCCATCGCAGAGCATAGGCCGCCGCGTCTGGTTTGCGGATCGGCTCATTCCCGACCTGGAACCAGATTGGGTTAGTGAACGCCTGCACATAGCCAACGTCCATGGGAAAGCGTTGCGCTGGATCACCTTCCGTACGCAGATGACACCAACCACTGTGTTCTATCTCCAGCTCTACCGATAAATTTAAGCTATTGCGATTGCCACGCAAGGGAAATTCTTCCACCACTTCACCATTGCACACCAATACCACCGCATCTAATTCTATAACTGAACGCAGGCGACCACTAATGGTTATGATGCCACCACTGGCGGGCAAATCGATGGTATCTCCCGGCAAGGCGGTGCCCACTTCCATTTCCAATAACGGCCCAGAGCTAACGAAAGCCCTTCCCCGCTTCAGTGCATCGAACCAGGCCTTCATGCCCAATCCCTGGTTACCGGTATAGACATAGGTTCGCACCGAGCCGATTAATTTACTGCGGTGCAGCGAGCTAATAGAGTCTTCGCCGCCCGTGGCCACCACGTGCAGGCCATTGTTCCAGACCGCGTACAGTGGAAAGAAGCCGGCACGACTGGCATCGGACAATTCCAACGCATCGGTAGTCCCCAGTGCCGCGTCGACAATAAAACCTTTGCCACCACCAAGATTTTCCTCCAGCGGATCAGCCTCACCCAGATAAGGGTGGACGTAGCCGGTAAAGGCTCCCTGTGCCTTTGCCTTGATAAACATGTCGGTATTGCTGGGATACAGGCTTTCGACGGCCGTACCTTCATAGCCGGTGACGAACGGGGAGATTAGATGATCCCGCATGCCGAACATGAAGACGTGACCATAGAAAGGCGGCCTGAACTCTTGACCCACCACCACAATCTGATCGTCCGTTGAGAGCGGATGTGCGCCCCCGCCAGGGACGAAATAATGGTAGTCCAGTATGCGATTGTCCTTGTTGGCAACTTGCTCCAGTACCAGGTCCTGATCTTCGGCCCGCGACATCTTCATCAGGTTTTCCAGGGTGTTATGGAGGTTGCCTCCATAGTTGGCATGGACATGGGTAGAAGCGCTGTACCAGCCTTTGGCGCCCATGTCAGTCATCTGCTCCAGCTCTACCGTCAGCTGCGCCACCTCCCCGACCCGGATATCTACCGTAACTTCCTGGGGAAAGTATTCGAAACCTTTAACCACTGTCAGGTCGGTTTCACCCACCGGCAACATCAGCTCGAACTCACCGGCATTGTGGAATATCAAATCGCCCCTGGTACCGGCGCGGGCATAGGCATCCACCGGAGTGTAAAATTTCCCATCGGCGGCGGTGAGGTGAATCCGATTATGAGCCAGGGCGCTATTTGATGCTTCCAGCACCCGTACTTTTAGCGCACCCATTGGCCGATTATAGTGTTGTTCCTTGATTGCGACGGACTTGATCTCGCCGCCATAGGTTTCCAGCAGCATTAGCTGTGAGAGCCCTGTCTCATTGCTGATGAACGCGATCCATTCGCCATCCGGCGACCATCTTGGGTGAAAGGCATCAAACTCGAAGAAGGTCATCTTGTAGGGTTCACCACCAGCGGTCGGTTGCACATAGAGATTGTTATACTGGTCAGCGGAACCGCTGGTGGAAGTATAGACGAAGCGCTTACCGTCGATGGAGACATCGGGTCGGGTGCGGTAAAGGGTTTGTTCTGCCAACACCGTTGTTGCCTGCAATATGCCATTTTCGATGGCAGGAACTCTCAGCACATTACCCGAACCCAGCGGCACATCCCGATTGGATACCAATAGTAACTCGCTGCCATCAGGCAGCCAGGCCGGTGCGATGTGCATGTCCCAACTGCCGAAGTAGAGCCGACTGCGACCAAAGTCATTATCCCGGGTTACCGCTACAGGGTCCCCGCGCCACTGGCCGTTCTCGATATCCCGCACATAGACATTGAAATAACCATTGGGGTTGGTAGAAACATACGCTACCCGGGAACCATCCGGCGAAAAAACCGGGTCGGTATAGATCGCCTGATCATCGGTTAGTTTACTAAGCTCGCCGGTCTCAGTGTTGAGTATCTCTAGCTGGATGCGCTGATGATCATAATCGGCGGTGTAAATTATCCAGCGCCCGTCCGGCGACCAATCCGGTGAAGAATGATAAGCCTGGTTGTAAGTCAGCTCGTGGGCAATGCCATCTGCCGGTTTTACTTTCCAGATACTGCCCTGCATAGCGACAGCTAGCCACTGTCCGTCCGGTGACCAGTCTGGTGCCCAGGGCGTCGAGCTTGGCGAAGGCGGGAAGTAGAAGTTGTGCATGTAGTTGCCGCCACTGCGAGCCGCGGAATAAACCTCGCTCTGGGCGATGAGAGAATCGCTTAACAACATCATGGAGACCAGGCCGGACAAAACCGTGATGAGCTTGCGCCTGATGAATTTCCGTGTGGTGAATTGCATATCCAAATGGTCTCCTGAGGTTTTCCTGGATGCTGAAGCCAAGACTATCCCAAACTGAGAACGAAGAGAAACTGCAGAGCCAGCTTAAGGCTTCAAACCCTGCCCAACGCAAAGCCTTTGGCGATGTGGTTTCTAACAAAGTAAATAACCAGGGCGCCGGGAATTATGGTCAACACACCCGCCGCGGCCAGTACACCCCAGTCCAGACCGGATGCCGATACCGTGCGGGTCATCACCGCACTAATGGGCTTGGCGTCAGTTACGGTGAGAGTCCGAGCAATCAATAATTCAACCCAGGAGAACATGAAGCAGAAAAATGCAGCGACGCCGATGCCTGGAGCGATCAGTGGGGTGAAAATCTTTAGGAAGAATTTCGGGAAGGAGTAACCATCGATGTACGCTGTCTCATCGATCTCCTTCGGTACCCCGGACATAAATCCTTCCAGAATCCAAACCGCCAGAGGCACGTTAAACAGGCAGTGGGCCAGGGCTACGGCGATGTGCGTATCGATCAAACCAAAGGCCGAATACAGTTGGAAAAATGGCAACACAAACACCGCCGGCGGTGCCATGCGATTGGTAAGCAACCAGAAGAACAGATGCTTGTCGCCAATAAAATGATAACGGGAAAAGGCATAGGCAGCGGGCAGGGCAACGCCGATGGATATTACCGTGTTCATGACCACATAGATCATGGAGTTGATGTAGCCGTTGTACCAGGACGGATCGCTAAAGATGGTTAAGTAGTTATCGAAGGTAAAATTCTGTGGCCATAGACTAAAGGTAGAAAGGATTTCCTGATTAGTCTTGAAGCTCATGTTCAACAGCCAATAGATCGGCAGCATCAGAAACACGATATACAGTATCAACACCGCCAGTTTCAGATGATCCGATCTATCCCGCATCAGTTAGTCCGCCCTTTCGTCGCGCTCACCGCCTGATCGGAAACAGTCATCAGCGTGTAAAAGACCCAGCACAGCAACAGTATTATGAGAAAGTAAATCAGCGACATGGCCGCCGCCGGCCCCAGATCAAACTGCCCTATTGCCATTTGCACTAGGTCGATGGAGAGAAAGGTGGTGGCATTGCCCGGCCCGCCACCGGTGACAACGAAGGGCTCCGTGTAGATCATGAAGGAATCCATGAATCGCAATAGCACCGCGATCAGTAGCACCCGTTTTATTTTCGGCAGTTGGATGTAGCGAAACACCGCCCATCGGGATGCCCCATCGATTCTGGCCGCCTGGTAATAGACCTCCGGGATCGCCACCAACCCCGAATAGCACAGTAACACTACCAGCGAGGTCCAGTGCCAAACATCCATGATGATTATAGTGGCCCAGGCATCGAAGGTATTTTGCGTGTAGTTATAGTCCAGCCCCAGACTCTCCAAACCATGGCCCAGCAGCCCGATATCTATTCGCCCAAACACCTGCCATATGGTGCCAACCACGTTCCAGGGAATAAGCAGCGGCAAGGCCATCAGTACCAGGCAAATTGAGACACCGATACCGCGCTTTGGCATGGCCAGCGCTATGCCAATGCCTAAGGGTATTTCTATGGCGAGGATTAAAGCCGAGAATAGCAGTGTGCGTTGCAGGGCATTGAGAAATCTCTCGGAATGCAGTATCTCCTGAAACCACTCCGTACCAACCCAGAAAAACTCATTATTGCCGAAAGAATCCTGTACCGAATAGTTCACAACCGTCATCAGCGGAATAATTGCACTGAGCCCTACCAGCAGTAACACTGGCAGCACCATAAGCCAGGCTTTGTTATTGACTGTCTTCATTGTGCAGCCTCGACAAGGTGGGCATTCTGGTACAGATTCATCTTCCCTGGTTCGAACCAGACCCTGGGATTCCGGGGGATTGGCTCTCCCTCCCGCTGGATCACTTTAAGCTCATGTCCTGCCACATTGACCCGCACTACCACGTGCTTGCCTACATCCTCGATAGCGGTGATTACGGCCGGCAAACCCTGCTCCTGGCATAGTCGCACGTATTCTGGACGAATACCCAGTTCCGTATTTTGCAGCCCGGAGTTGTCAAAATCAGAGCCAAGGCTAGCTTGTAGCGATATTCTGTGCTCACCGACAATCGCCGTCGCACCTTCAACGACACAGGGTATGACATTCATGCCGGGCGATCCAATAAAGCGCCCAACGAACGTATGCTGAGGCTTTTCGAACAACTCCTGTGGCGTGCCGACCTGCACAATCGAGCCCTCATGCATGACAATTACCCTATCGGCAAAGGTAAGCGCCTCGGTCTGGTCGTGCGTCACATAAATCATCGTATGTTGAAATTGTTGATGGATTTTCTTCAGCTCGGTGCGCAATTGCCACTTCAGATGAGGATCGATAACGGTTAGTGGCTCATCGAACAGAATAGCCTTAACATCGGTGCGCACCAGTCCGCGGCCCAGCGAGATCTTCTGCTTCTCATCTACGGTCAGGTCTCGAGCTTTCAGGTTCGCCTGCTTCTGCAGTCCCAACATGGTGAGCACGGATGCCACCCGGGAGTCGATATCTGCCGTGGGCAGCCCCCGGTTCCTCAACGGAAACGCAAGATTGTCCGCTACGGTCAGGGTCTCATACACTACCGGAAACTGAAAAACCTGGGCGATGTTGCGTTGCTCGGGACTGCGGGCCGTCACATCTACACCATCAAAAAGTACGCTGCCAGCCGTAGGGTGTAGCAATCCGGAAATAATATTCAGCAGTGTAGTCTTGCCACAGCCGGAAGGACCTAGCAGGGCGTAAGCCCCACCATCCGGCCAGCATTGATCCAGCGCGTTCACCGCGAAAGGGATAACTGCATCACCGATCGCAGAGCCATGACCGGAATCATATCGATGTGCAATCGCCTGTAATTCGATTGTGGCCATGGAGTTTAGGGCGCCATTATCATTGCTGTGGAATTTGAAATAAGGCTATCGCTCTGATCGAAGAGCAAGCTGTGCCGCGGCTGCACAAAAAAACTGACCGCCTCCGAGCTGGCGAATTTCACAATCCCATGTATCAACGCTACCCAGGCCCTGTTTTGGAATTCAAAATGCACGAAACTTTCAGAACCACCTATCTCGGTTACTGTGACTTCTCCACGCAATTCGATATCCTCGGGGCTGCGTCTGACCAGGCATAAATGATGCGGTCTGACCCCTAATGTATAGTCTTGGCCGTCATTGAGTTCGGCCCTTAGCTTGATTAGTTGTTCTGATTCGGGAATACGCAACTCACCTTGGCGGTAATGCAGGCGCAGCGTGTTCAGTGGCGGGTCAGAAAATATCCTGGCAGTTTGAAGTCCCGCCGGCTGTCGATAAAGCTCCAGGGTGAGCCCGAATTGTTCCACCTTGCCCTCAAACATACAGGCTGTATTGCCACCCAACACCAGCGCCTCAGTCGGTTCGGTGGTGGCATAGACAAGTACTGCTCCCATTTCAGCAAATAAGCCGGGCAGCTCGGCTCGCAGATCTTCCCGCAATTTATAGTCCAGATTCGCCAACGGTTCATCCAGAATGACCAAGTCCGCACCCTTGATTAACGCCCGCGCCAGGGCAACTCGTTGTTGTTGACCACCAGACAGGGTGTCAGGCCGGCGCTGCAAGAAATCACCCAGTTTCAACAAATCCGAAACTTTAGCGACCCGGGAAGCGATCTCCGACTTCGATATACGGTTGACAGTCAGCGGCGACGCGATATTGTCAAAGACTGTCAGTGTGGGGTAGTTGATGAATTGTTGATAGACCATGGCAACATTGCGTTTCTGCACCGGCAGACCAAGCACGTCGCGACCATCGAAGCGCAATGAACCGGAATCCGGCTTGTCAAGACCAGCCATTATACGCATGAGGGAGGTTTTCCCAGCCAGAGTGGGGCCCAGCAATATATTTAGTTCACCCCGTTGCAGACACAGGCTGACATCATCTACATAAACTTCATCACCGACTTCGCGTGAAATGTTCTGCAGCTCGAGCATTCGGTTACCATTAACTCTCAGCGGGAAAGGATTGTTTAATATATTTGCCGAGGGAACTGCGTTCCTCCGCACTGAAACTAAACCCCAAATTGGAGCGACGCCAGAGAATATCATCCGCGGAGCGGGCCCATTCCTTGGTGCAAAGATAATCTACTTCTTTCTGATACAGATTAGCGCCGAACCTGACACCTAGATCTGATAGTCCGGTTGCTTCTCCCAGGATGTCGAAACTGAGCGTGCCATAGCTATGTTGCCAGCGCGTAATAAGAACCGGCCCCAGCCAGGCATAGCGTGATGTGAGGTCGTTAACCAGCGTCTCAAGCATATCAAAATCTCCACCCGGCAGCTTTGATGCTCTGGTCCATGGCGATTTAAGTCCAGGGAAGAAACTTGCGAGTCGATCAACCACCTCTTCTGCCAATATCCTGTAAGTCGTTATTTTTCCCCCATAGACCGACATGATCGGATGCACAGACGTGTCGAGATCCAGAAGATACTCACGGGACACGGTGGTAGCGTCCTCACCTGCTTCATCGACCAGGGGCCTGACACCGGCATAGGTGTACACGATATCGGATCGCGCAATCGAATTCTTGAAATACAGATTTACGGTGGAAATCAGGTAAATGATTTCTTCGGTGGATATCTGCACATCGTCGAGATCGCCGGCAAACTCTTCTTCGGTGGTCCCTATCAGCGAGTACTGCTGAAGGTAGGGAATCACGAAGACCACGCGCCCATCCTCATGCTGTAACAAGAATGCCTGGTCACCATCGTGCAGGCGGGGCACCACGATGTGGCTGCCCTTCACCAGCCGCAGTTGCTGCGGGCTCGAATTCTCTACCAAATTCTCAAGTATCGAAGCTACCCAGGGCCCAGTTGCATTCACGATGGCCTTAAAGAATTGCACCGACTCGCCATCGCTGAAGCGATCACGCAACCTTACCTGCCAACCTTGTGGTGTTGAGGAAATTTCTACACATTCGGTTCGGGGTAAGATAGTTGCCCCCTGCGCTGAAGCCTGCAGGGCATTCAGAATGACCAGCCGGGAATCGTCTACCTGACCATCCCAATATTCGAAGCCGTGCCTGATGGCACTGTTAAGTGGGCCATCTTCAGCATATCTCACACTCCGAGAGCCCTTATAAAGTTGGCGTCTGCTAAGATTGTCATAGAGGAACAAGCCTGCGCGCAGCATCCAGAACTTGCGGGAATGGGGTAAACGGGGAATTTGAAATGCCAGGGGTCTGATAAGATGCAGCGCCGCCCGCGTCAGCACTTCGCGCTCACGAAGCGCCTTGCGTACCATGGAAAATTCGTAATATTCCAGGTAACGCAACCCTCCATGTATGAGTTTGCTGCTGCTGGAAGATGTAGCGGAGGCCAGATCGCCCTTTTCGCAAAGCACAACATCCAGCCCGCGTCCGGCTGCGTCGGCGGCGATTCCTACGCCGTTAATTCCTCCTCCGATTACCAGCAGGTCGTGAACAGATTCTGAGTGAGTCACTTAAGTACTTTAAGTTTCGAGGGCCAAGCGTGCCAAAAAAAGAGAGAGTTAGTGTAACATGGCTGCCTTATTCTGATTACTGTTTATGAGAATCGATGCAGCATGCAAGCTCGGCCAACAAGCCTCAGAAACCAGTGTCAGCGCAGAGCATTGAGCTGAATGGGTAGCTATATTCTCGCGATCGATCAGGGCACCTCGAGTAGTCGAGCCATAGTCTTCGACACCAATGGCAAACCACTGGGTCTGGGACAGCAGGAATTCAAACAACATTTCCCTGCTAATGGTTGGGTCGAACATGACGCCACGCAAATTTGGGACACTACGCTGTCGAGTTGCCGTGTCGCACTGGAAAAAGCTGCACTGAATGCCGGCGAAATTAGCTGCATCGGCATCACCAATCAACGCGAGACTACGGTGCTGTGGGAGCGCGTAAGCGGCAAACCAATCTACAATGCCATCGTCTGGCAGGATCGGCGCACCAGCGCGTATTGCAAAGCCCTCGATAACCAGGGACTCGCAAAGCGTATCCAGGATAAGACCGGACTGCGCATCGACCCCTACTTCTCGGCGACCAAGATTCGCTGGATACTGGAAAATGTAAGGGACGCTCGTGCCAGGGCGGAGGCCGGGGAATTAGCTTTTGGCACGATCGACAGTTTTCTATTGTGGCATTTAACCGGCGGCCGCAATCATTTTACCGATGCCACTAATGCCTCCCGAACCATGCTTTACAATATTCACACTCAGCAATGGGACCCAGAACTACTGAGACAGTTTGAAATTCCTGAATCCCTGCTGCCAGAAGTCAAGGATTGTGCAGATGAATTTGGAGATTGTGACGCCGATCTGTTCGGTGCGGCCATCCCCATAACCGGAATAATTGGGGACCAGCAGGCCGCCGCATTTGCCCAAGGCTGCTTTTCCAGCGGACAGGCAAAAAGCACCTATGGCACGGGTTGCTTCTTGTTAATGAATACTGGCTATGAAGTGATTACATCCAAAAACCGTCTATTGAGTACCGTCGCTTATCGACTCGGAGGCAAGACCAGTTATGCCATCGAGGGTAGTATCTTCATGGCCGGCGCCACCATGCAGTGGATACGGGACGGACTGAAATTGATCGCCGATGCCGCTGAGTCCGAGGCGCTTGCCGCAGGCACCGGTGATGATTTAAGTGTGTACCTAGTGCCCGCGTTTACCGGGCTCGGTGCTCCTTATTGGGATGCCGACGCGCGGGGTGCTATTTATGGCTTGACCCGCGACACCGGCATCAAGGAAATCGTGACTGCCGCACTGTTGTCGGTCTGCTACCAGACCAAAGACCTGGTGATGGCAATAGCAGCGGATGGCGCGACACTAAGCAGTTTCCGGGTCGACGGCGGCATGGCAAATAATAACTACATGCTGCAAAGGCTTGCAGACCTGCTGGATTGTGAAGTGAATCGACCGGTGGTGGCAGAAACCACCGCGCTCGGAGCCGCCTATGTTGCCGGATTACAAGCGGGGCTATTTAGTTCGCTGGAAGAAATCGCAGATAAATGGCAATTGGATCGGAGCTTTCGGCCAAAAATGGATGAGCAATGGCGCGAAACCCAGTATCGAGGCTGGCTCGACAGCGTCGATCGTACCCGCAGCCAGCGCTAAAACGCAGATCGTAAATAGAGAGGGAACTTCGGCAATGCAACTACATCTTTTCAGGCACGGCCAAACTAACTGGAATGAAGAACGCCGGGTCCAGGGCCAGAGCGAATCGCAATTGACCGAATTGGGCATACATCAGGCGCAAGAGCTAAGTAAACGCATTCAGCATCTGCAATTTGACCAGGTGTATTGCAGCAGTAGTGTGCGCACAAGACAGACTGCAGATCACGCCTTTGCCGATTTTGAAGCGCAAATAGAATTTCTGGATTGCTTGCGGGAAATAAATCTTGGCCCCTGGGAGGGGCACTTATATGATGACATCGCAGTCCGCGATCCTGATTCCTTCAAGCATTTCTGGGAACAGCCACATCTATTCGATGTAGAGGGTGCCGAGACATTTTATCAACTACAGGAACGGGCGGTCGGCGCGGTACGCAAAATGCTGAAACAGTTTGTCCGGCGCAAGGTAGCAATCGTCAGTCATGGCGCACTGATCAAGTCGCTTTTATGCCACTTCCAGCAACGACCCATGAGTGAGCTGTGGGCATCACCCAAGATGCACAATTGTGCACATAGCATTGTCGAACTGAATGCAGACGGCAGCGGTCATATAATTCTATATGCCGATCAAACAGCCCCTGGGGAATAATCAAAATGAATAATGAAATCGTCAGCGATGCATCGAACAAGGTTAAACTTACCCTAAACATCGCGTCCATCGGGGTATTGCTGGCAGGAGTTGGTGTAGGGATATTCACCCTGGCGGCAGCTGCTGGTATCTGGCTGGGTCTTTGGGACTTCCGCAGGGGGTTCGACCTGCTTCGAATCTCGAATAATTACAGCGATATTGTTGCCTGGATCGGTCTGCTGACGACGATAGCCATCGTCATCGCCACCAAGCTATTCGATACAGCTAATGTGATCAGATTGGGTGGATTGGCGGCCATAGGCACACTGACTGCGTTTGTAGCCTACTCAATACCGGAGAGCTTTCGCCCTCCCGAAGGCGTCAACTACCCCCCCATTCATGATATTTCCACGGATCTGAACGCTCCACCAGATTTCGTCGATGTGCTACCACTCAGGGTCGATGCGGCCAATACAACAGTCTATGGTGGCTCCAATAATATGACCCCGGAGCGCTTGTCACAACTGACCGCCGAAGCCTATCCTGACCTCGTTTCCCAATATTATGCTGCCTCGGTCGATGAGGTATTTGACCGTGCGCTGGCGGCGGTTGATCGGCTCGGATGGGAACTGGTCTCGGCTACAAGAACAGCTGGCAGAATCGAGGCCACAGACACTACGCTGTGGTTTCGCTTTAAGGATGACATCGTCATCATAATCGAAGCCCAAGGCAATCAGACCCTGGTCAATGCCAGGTCTGTGTCCCGTGTCGGCACCGGTGATGTAGGCGCTAATGCAATCAGGCTGAGGGCATTTTTTGCACTGCTTTAGAGCGCCTCTGAATAATCCAGTGATGCTCAGCCTTTCAGACGGGCCGGCCATTGATGGGTCCCGGCCTGCGCTATCGAATATGATATGCTTAGCATTCACAATACTTCCTACCCAGCGGCAGAGCACCCCCATTGCGCGACAAAGTTAAAAATATCAGTTTATTCGCTCTGATTGCTCTGCTGGTTACCGCCTTATCACAAGTCATTGGCTACTGGGTTGACTACAATATCGCACTCAATTCAACGATCGAGATCAACAGTCTCATTCACCTGACTCACGTCCGCAATTTCGGCGGTGTGTTTGGCATGCTTCAGGGCAAGGGCTGGTTATTTGGACTGGTCAGTATAGCTCTGATGGTTTCTGTCACGGCTTACCTGTGGTTCAGCGATTCGGTGAAGCGCTATGAATTTGTCTGTTTCGGTTTCATTGTAGGGGGAGGTAGCAGCAATATTGTCGATCGCTTGATTCACGGCAGCGTCATCGACTTTATCGACATTCAACACATCCCGTACTGGAACTATGTCTTTAATACCGCCGACGTGATGGTACATGTGGGAATCTGGCCCCTGCTTTTCTTCAGCCTCTTCCTTGATAAAGAAGAATCCGGGCTTAGTTAAGCAATCGAGCATAGATTTCGGCAGATTAATCACCAAGGCCATCGTTGATAGCGTGCACTTTTTTGCCCGGTGTGGGCAGCAAAACTTTGTCAGTTTTTCAGTCTTTTCAATAACTTATCATCCACTCAATTCGCTTCCAACTTCGTAGTCAGGAAGCATTTCCGGCTCCTGCTCCGCCTCCTGGCGCCACTGCTTTATCGCCGGGTTTCGCAACAGCATTTCGACGTAGGAATGGCTGCTTGCGGATAGCTCAACGGCATAGGAATGAAAGCGCATGGCGATCGGAGCGTACATACAATCGGCCAGGGAAAAATCTCCGAATAAATAACAATCTCCGGCATCTGACTGCGGACGGATATCACTCCAGAGCATGTCGATTCGCCGCACTTCTACAAGCGCTTCAGCGCTCAATTGCAGCCGTCGTAGTGCCCGGCAATTCATTGGCATCTCGGATCGAATTGCATTGAAGCCGGAATGCATTTCCATACAGTAAGACCGCATCCAGATATTTTTCAGATACATATTCACAAATCGCCAGAGAATCCCAAATGGTCTGCCCTTCATCGATGAGAACCGGCACTTTCAAAGTCGGAGAATATTGCCGCAATCGATCCTGATAGCCTTCGACAAACAAGGGAATCCTGATTTCTTTGAAGCCAAGCTTAAAATGTCGTAACAGCAGCCAGGGGCGCATAGACCAGGAAGAGTAATTCTTGTTGCCAATGATTAATTGCATGGGAATTTAATGAGGTCCGGCAGCATTGTCTGACTTGGGCGGAGTGTGGGACTATAGCCGAATCAGGGAGACGCCGACAGCGATTTGCAGATCGGCGCTGAAATAATCGGATGAGGTGTGTAAATTGAGCAACAGCAGATTTAGTGGGGTCTTGGCCCCGGTCATTACCCCATTTAAGAAAGATCTAAGTCCAGATGGCAGCCGTCTGGTCGCCCATTGCAAATGGTTGCTGAAGCAGGGTGTTTCTCTGGCGGTGTTCGGCACCAACAGTGAGGCAAACTCCCTGTCGCTGGAAGAAAAAATTTCTCTACTGGATCAGTTGCTGGACGCGGGGATCGATCCCTCCTTCCTGATGCCGGGCACCGGCAGTTGTGCCCTGAGTGACGCCGTGACGCTGACTGCCCACGCCGTAAAATCGGGTTGCGCTGGTACCTTAATGCTACCGCCCTTTTTCTATAAGGGGGTTTCTGACGCAGGGCTTTATGCCTATTACTCGGAAATCATCGAACGGGTGGGAAGTGCTGCGCTGAGGATTTACCTTTATCATATTCCCCCATTCTCCCAGGTGCCACTGAGCCTTAAGCTCATCGATAAATTGGTGCATACCTATCCCAACACCATCGCCGGGCTCAAAGACAGTTCTGGTGACTGGAACGATACCCAGGCATTCCTTTCCGGCGGCTGGTCTGATTTCCGGGTTTTCTGTGGATCTGAAAGCTTTCTGCTACAAAATATGCGGAATGGCGGCGCTGGCTGCATATCCGCTACTGCCAATGTAAACCCCGCCGCAATCAAAGGCCTGTACGACAATTGGCAAGGCCCGGATGCGGAATCCAGGCAACAGCAACTGGACAAGATCAGAGACATCTTCCAGGGCTTCGCCATGATCCCGGCTCTGAAAGCGGCGAGCGCGCTTTACAACTCTGATCCTAACTGGTTCACGGTACGGCCACCGATTGTGGAGCTGGATCGCAATTCCCTGGCGCAACTACAGCGGCAGTTGTCGGCGGCCGATTTCGAGATGCCTGGCTTGCCAGGTGACATTCTTGGCTATGATGCCCGCAGCGGAGAGTAAGAGATTCAGCGGATAATCGAGAGGTTATTCTATCCGTGTTGTAATCCGATTATTCGAGGCATCTCGATTCACCATTTCTACCAACACCACAGGGCCAGGATTCGACGCCGCGCCGGCTTCAAGCCATAGGATTCCGGGCCTAGGGCACAGAAATAACCTGACCGCCTGCACCAGAGCGGTACTTGTTTTCGCTATAGATTGATTGCGCCGCGGTTACTGCCTTGTCGGCGTCTGCCGGCGATCCAGACCCGGACAGAGCGCTGGCTAATGCGGACAGACAAAACAGAACGTTCTTCCTGTTGCTGGCGAAACCCATCAAGCCAATGCGCCAAACCTTGCCTGCGAGGCAGCCGAGACCCGCACCAATCTCCAGATCGTAGTCGTTCAGCAAGGTGGCTCGGACTACTGAGTCATTAACTGAATCAGGAAATGAAACGGCATTCAGTTGCGGTAGTCGAAATTCTTCATCGACGAGGAGGGATAAACCCATTGCTTCTACACCAGCGGCGAATGCCCGGTGATTGAGTGCATGTCTGCGCCACGCTGCTTCGAGACCTTCACCTTGCAAGATAACCAGCGCTTCATGCAGAGCGTACAGGGAATTCACCGGTGCGGTGTGATGGTANNNNCAGGAGAGGCATTTTTGTGTGCCCGAGTAGATGGCATCTACACCCCAATCGTCGACGCGAAGTTCGATGCCACCGAGCGAGGTTACTGCATCAACTATAGACAGACAATCGTATTTCCGGGCCAGGGCACAAAGGGTTTCCGCATCGCTACGCGCCCCGGTGGAGGTTTCGGCATGGACGAATGCCAGTGCCTTCACCCCGGGATTTTCAGTCAAGGCTCGCTCCACCTTGTCCACATCTACGGGCTTGCCCCAGTCATCTTCCACCATGATGGCAGTGGCTCCGCAGCGTTCAACATTCTCCTTCATACGGCCACCGAATACCCCATTTTGGCAAACGATAACCTGATCACCTGCCTCTAGTAGATTGGTGTGGTCAGTTCGTTGGATGTCTGGAATGCAAATTGCCGGAGGCTCTTCACCTCATCCATCATTTCTACAAATTTTGGATCCAGATGGCCAATCGTTGGCCGCGACAATGCATCAAGAATACGCGGGTTAACATCGGAGGGACCAGGTCCCATGAGCGTGCGAACGGGGGGATGAAACGAGTCGATCATAGTCGGTCCCTTACTAATAGTCCTGTCTTAAGATTGTCATAGCGTGTCGGCGTATTACATTGATACCGCGACCCTGCCAGCCTCAAACATAAAAGCCGAGCATAGCTCGGCTTTCTTAAACGGATGATTGTTAAAGCATCATTGTATTAGTCAGAGTCGCCTCAATTCTTTTCAATTTATTCTTCAGACTCTTCTGTTTCCGGGGCAAGCTCCGTCAGAGGTCTATCCACTAATTCAACATAGGCCATGGGCGCTTTGTCTCCGGCACGTTCACCACACTTCAAGATGCGAATGTAACCACCCGGACGATCGGTGTAACGCGGACCCAATTCAGTAAACAATTTACCCACCGTGGCTTTGCTTCGAGTGCGATTGAAAGCGAGTCGACGATTCGCCACGCTGTCTTTCTTGGCCAGGGTAATCAAAGGCTCTGCTACCGATCTCAGCTCTTTAGCCTTAATCAAAGTGGTTTTTATAATCTCATGCTCGACCAATGAAATAGTCATGTTCCGAAACATAGCTTTCCGGTGTGAACTATTTCGATTTAATTGGCGGCCGCTGTGTCGATGGCGCATATCTCTTTACCTGCTCGTTTTGCTAATCCGGAAGCTGCTTATGCTGCCCGGTCATCAGATTTAAGACTGGATGGCGGCCAGTTTTCCAAGCGCAGTCCCAAAGACAAACCTCGCGTTGCCAACACATCCTTGATTTCAGTCAGTGACTTCTTACCCAGATTCGGAGTCTTCAACAGTTCCACTTCGGTGCGCTGAATCAAATCACCAATGTAGTAAATATCTTCTGCCTTCAGACAGTTGGCTGAGCGCACCGTTAACTCCAGATCGTCTACCGGACGTAACAGGATTGGATCGATCTCGTCTTCACGCTCTTCCGGTTCGGCGATAATTTGACTCTGAAGGTCAACAAATACTGCCAGCTGATGTTGTAAAATTGTGGCGGCACGGCGAATCGCTTCTTCCGGTTCGATAGTGCCGTTGGTTTCCAAATCTATAATAAGTTTGTCCAGGTCGGTTCGCTGTTCGACGCGAGCGTTCTCGACGGAAAAAGATATTCTGCTAACCGGGCTGTAAGAAGCATCCAGCAATAATTTTCCCACCGAACGCGTTTCATCATCATCTTGCACTCGACTGTCCGCTGGAGAATACCCTCTGCCCTTACGCACGGTGAGATGCATATTAATCTCACCATTGCTGTTCAGATTGGCAATAACGTGATCCGGATTGATGACCTCCACGTCATGATCGACGGTAATATCGCCGGCAGTAACCACGCCGGAGCCTTTCTTGTTCAGGCTCAAAACCACTTCATCTTTATTATTAAGGACAATGGCGACGCCCTTGAGATTTAGCAGAATTTCAATTACATCTTCCCGCACACCTTCTATAGTACTGTACTCATGGACTACGCCGTCAATTTCAACTTCTTCTATGGCACAACCGGGCATAGAGGAAAGCAAAATTCGTCTCAAGGCGTTCCCTAGCGTATGGCCAAAGCCCCGCTCTAGAGGCTCCAGAACCACCCTGGAATGGCACGAGTCGAACTCATCAACTTGTATCACTTGCGGTGTTAAAAAATCTAATAAAGAAATTTGCATGAAATCCGTCCTATGTGTAATTGTCACTACTTGGAATAAAGCTCGACGATAAGATTTTCATTAATCTCAGCAGGCAGATCCGCTCTGTCGGGCTTGCGAGTAAACTGCCCCTCGAGCTTACCCTGATCCACAGAAACCCAATCGATTTCACTGCGCTGTGAAGCCAGTTCCAATGCAGATTTAATTCGTAGCTGTTCCTTGGCTTTTTGTCTCACGGCGACTACATCGCCCTCACCAACCTGGTAAGAAGCAATATTTACGACTTCACCGTTAACAGTAATCGATTTGTGGGCAACCAACTGCCGTGATTCTGCGCGGGTTGAGCCAAAACCCATTCGATACACAACGTTATCCAGTCGACATTCCAGCAGTTGCAGCAAATTCTCACCCGTAGCTCCCTTCAGTCGTGCGGCTTCCTTGTAATAGCCTCGAAATTGCTTTTCGAGTACGCCGTAGATGCGCCTGACTTTTTGCTTCTCGCGCAGCTGTACACCGTAATCGGAAAGCCGTCCACGGCGCTGGCCTTGCTGGCCAGGTATGACGTCTGTCTTGCACTTACTGTCGATTGGGCGCACGCCACTCTTAAGGAACAAATCGGTTCCTTCGCGACGGGCTAACTTACATGTTGGGCCTAAATAGCGGGCCATATTTCATCTCCTGATCTGGGGTCAGTATCTACTTATCTTTACACACGCCGCTTTTTCGGCGGTCGGCAGCCATTGTGTGGAATCGGCGTCACATCGGTGATGTTGCCTATTCTCAAACCACAGGTATTCAGTGCTCGAACTGCAGACTCGCGCCCGGGTCCGGGCCCATGAACTTTTACATCCAGATTCTTCAAACCATAGCTTTCGATCGCGGCCTTACCGGCCTTTTCGGCGGCTACCTGGGCGGCGAAGGGAGTGCTTTTGCGGGAGCCTCTGAAACCGGAACCTCCAGCAGTCGCCCAACTAAGCGCGTTGCCCTGTCGATCAGTAATGGTGATAATCGTATTATTAAAAGAGGCATGAATATGCGCAATGCCATCGATAACGGCAGTACGCGATTTCTTTTTTGTCGATTTCTCTGCTGGCTTTGCCATAATTTATTCCATCTTAGCTTTCAGCGTGCTTGCTCCGCTCCGGGTTTACCGAAGCATCATGAGCTTTGTTTACTTACGGATTGGCTTTCTTGGGCCCTTTCTGGTTCTCGCATTAGTCTTGGTACGCTGGCCTCTGACAGGAAGTGAGCGACGGTGACGAATCCCGCGGTTACAACCGAGATCCATTAATCGCTTGATATTCATGGAGACTTCTCTGCGTAAATCACCTTCAGTTGGAACCTTGGCCACCTCGGCTCGAACACTATCCAACTGCTCGGGACTCAGTTCACCGGTTTTGACTGAAGGTTCAATACCCGCCGCCTCACATACTGCTTGTGCAGTTGTGGTACCAATGCCATAGACATAGCGTAAGGAGATTACGATATGCTTGTTGTCTGGTATGTTAACCCCGGCAATACGTGCCATAGATTTACTCCGTTATATTCTCATTTGCCTGAACTAAAAAACTAACCCTGCCGTTGCTTATGACGAGGCTCAGATTTACAAATTACTCTCACCACACCGTTGCGTTTGACGACTTTACAGTTGCGGCAAATTTTCTTTACCGATGTTCTAACTTTCATTTATATCTCCGATGGGATTCGCCCGACGAGTCAGACTAAATACCGCTACGACCATAACTTCCCAGTTTCGATTTCTTCATCAGGGAATCGTATTGATGTGACATTAAATGCGATTGCACCTGGGACCAAAAATCCATGGTTACCACCACGGATATCAGCAGTGCCGTGCCACCCAGATTGAAGGGAACAGAGGCGAGCATCTGCATGAACTGTGGTAATAAACAGACAAGCGTAATGTAAATCGCTCCAAACATAGTCAATCGTGTAATCACACCATCGATGTACTTTGCAGTTTGCTCACCCGGCCTGATGCCAGGAATGAACGCACCGGATCTCTGCAGGTTTTGTGCTACGTCGCGGGGGTTAAATACCAGCGCCGTATAAAAGAAGCAGAAGAAAATAATCATTGCGCTAAAAATAATCAGATACAGGGGCTGACCAGGACCGATCATCAGGGCTAGATCCTGCAACCATTCAGATCCTTCCGATTGACCAAACCACTGCCCCAACGAGGCCGGGAACAGCAATATGCTACTGGCAAAAATAGCTGGAATCACACCCGCCATATTGATCTTGAGCGGTAGATGGCTGGACTGTGCCTGGTAGAGTTTCCTTCCCTGCTGGCGTTTCGCGTAATTCACCGTAATGCGACGTTGTGCGCGTTCGATGTAGACGATACAGGCCACCACGCCGATTGCGATCAGACCTACCACCAGTAGCAGCACACCATTGATCTGTCCTTCATAGGCCTGAGTCAGAGAGGTGCCAATTGCCGCTGGAAATCCGGAGACGATACCGGCAAAAATTAGCATGGAAATGCCGTTGCCAATACCTTTTTCGGTAATCTGCTCACCCAGCCACATAAGGAACATGGCGCCCGTAACCAGGGAAATTATTGCTGTAAGGTTAAATGCCAGCCCCGGTGCATAGGCCATAGGAGATAGCAGCCCAACCGTCATGCCAGTGCCCTGCAGCGTCGCCAGCACTAGTGCACCATAGCGCGTGTACTGTGTAATCTTGCGGCGACCGGATTCACCTTCCTTCTTCAGCTGTTCTAATTGCGGGCTCACGGCTGACATGAGTTGCATGATGATCGATGCGGAGATGTAAGGCATGATGCCCAGAGCAACGATACTCATGCGTTCCAGGGCACCACCGGAAAACATATTGAATAGGCCTGCAAAGGTACCCTCGTTCTGATCGAAGAACGCCGCCAATTGCAGCGGATCTATTCCCGGCACCGGCATGTGGGTCCCGATTCGATAGACAAACAAGGCAAACAGCAAAAACAACAGGCGTGACTTCAGCTCACCGAGGCCGGCGCCTATATTTTCTGGATTAATGTTTGGTTTCTTGGCCATCTTTGGTAAATGTCTTCTACGTTAATCGTCTTTTTCCGGTGTGTCGTCTGTTGCTTCAGCGGCCGCCGGAGCTTCTGCCGCCGGCTTCTCTTCTGCTACCGGCTTGGGGTCTGAAGCTATCTCAGCCTTCAACGTTTTCTTAACCAGCTTGCCTTTCGCAGGCGCGGCTTCGACTTCAATTACCTTGCCTCCAGCCGCTTCGATCGCCGCCCGTGCACCCTTGGTGACACCGATACCCTGCAAAATAACCGCCTTGTTGATGTCTCCGGACAACATTACCTTGACGCGTTTAATGCCTGCCGTTATCAAATTCGCCTTACGCAATGCCGCCACATCGATGATATCTGCATCGATTTTATTAAGCTCAGATGTTCGTACTTCAGCCGTAATGCGGCCTACTCGAGAGCTAAAGCCATATTTAGGCAGCCGCATTTGCAATGGCATCTGCCCACCTTCAAATCCTGGTCTCACCGTGCCGCCGCTTCGAGATTTCTGGCCCTTGTGTCCAGTACCGCAGGTCTTACCCCAACCGCTGCCTATACCCCGACCGACTCGCTTTCTCGTTTTCCTACTACCTGGAGCAGGACTCAAACTATTCAGCTGCATTATTTAGCCCTCACCCTCAATCGCCAACATGTAGTTAACCTTGTTGATCATGCCGCGAACAGCTGGAGTATCTTCCACTTCAACAGATTGATGCATGCGCTTCAAACCCAGCCCCTTAAGGCAGAGTTTGTGTTTGGGCAAAGCGCTAATAGGACTTTGCACCAGTGTAACTTTAACTTTCTTCTTGGCCATTTTTCTAACCTGCAATTTCTTCCAATGTCTTGCCACGCTTGACTGCAATGTCTTCTGGAGAACGCATATCGCGCAGTCCCTTGAATGTGGCTCTCACCACGTTTACCGGATTAGTCGATCCATAGCATTTCGCCAAGACATTCTGGATACCGGCCAGTTCGAGGATCGCTCGCATTGCACCACCTGCAATTACACCGGTACCTTCAGATGCTGGTTGCATATAGACCTTGGAGGCACCGTGACGTGCCTTGATCGCGTATTGGAGCGTATTACCGTCCAGGTTCACGCTGATCATGTTGCGTCGAGCCGACTCCATCGCCTTCTGAATAGCCAGGGGCACTTCCCTAGCCTTGCCTCGACCGAAACCTACGCGGCCATTGCCATCGCCAACTGCCGCCAGTGCGGTAAAACCGAAAACACGGCCACCCTTAACCACCTTGGCCACACGGTTAACCTGAATAAGCTTTTCCTGCAGCCCTTCTTCGTTCTTGCCTGAATCGTGTTTAAATGCCATATCTCAACCTTTAAAATTCCAGTCCGCCTTCACGCGCAGCCTCGGCCAGCGCTTTGACGCGACCGTGATACGCATAACCGGATCGATCAAAAGCGACTTTATCGATTCCGGCTGCCTTGGCCCGTTCGGCAATCAGTTTCCCGATATTGCCTGCGGCTTCAATATTGCCCGTTGCACCGGTCTTGGCCGCCTTCTCAACGGTGGATGCGCTGGCCAAAATTTCATTGCCATTGGGCGAAATAACCTGCGCATATATGTGTCTCGGCGAACGATACACACATAGGCGATTCACACGCAATTCGCTGATCTTTGCTCGCGCTCGCCTGGCTCTTCGCAGGCGGGCTGTCTTCTTTATACTCATAAGTATGCCCTACTTCTTCTTCGCTTCTTTTCTGTATACACGCTCATTTACGTAGCGAATACCTTTACCTTTATAAGGCTCAGGTGGACGAAACTTTCTGATCTCCGCTGCAACCTGTCCTACCAACTGCTTGTCAGCACCGGATACAACAATTTCCGTCTGTGATGGTGTCTCAACCTTAATCCCTTCGGGTAGTTTGTAGTCGATGGCATGTGAATACCCGACCGTCAAATTCACGTTCGACCCCTGGGCCTTCGCTCGATAGCCTACGCCCTGCAGCTCGAGTCTTTTCTCAAACCCCTGGCTAACGCCAACGACCATATTGTTGATCAGGGCGCGAAACGTTCCTGCCAAAGCCCCCGCCTGCTTGGATGTGCCTTTCGCGGAAACTTTTATTACTTCGCCTTCCTGGGAGACACCGACAAGTCTGTGCAGGGTGAGCTGAAGATCTCCCTTGCTGCCTTTAATCGAAATCTGTGATTCGCTTAAAGTGGTTTCTACGCCTTTTGGTATTTCTACCGGGCTACTGGCTACTCTGGACATATTCCTGCTCTATTGATTCTATGATCTAATTAGAAAACTGTGCACAATACTTCGCCGCCAATGCCGGCGGCGCTTGCTTGTTTTGCTGTCATCAAACCCTTGTTTGTAGACATGATTGCTATTCCCAACCCAGCTCTGTTCTTGGGTAAATTTTCCGATCCCGTGTAATTGCGAAGTCCGGGTCGACTGATGCGTTTAATTTCTTCGATAACAGGTCGGTCTTGGAAATACTTCAACTCCACATTGATCACCGGCTTACCGGCGTTATCATCAACTGCGTAACCGCTAATAAAACCTTCGTCTTCCAATACCTTGCTAAGCGCAAGCTTGATCTTCGAAGAAGGACAGCTAACCGATGGCTTATGGGCCATCTGGGCATTGCGGATGCGGGTCAAAAAATCTGCGATGGGATCTGACATACTCATATTTTTCTCCGGTCCTACCAGCTAGCCTTGGTTAAACCAGGCACATCACCGCGCATCGCCGCTTCACGAAGCTTGTTACGGCACAAACCAAATTTTCGATAAACACCACGCGGGCGGCCAGTAATCTGACAACGCCTCTGCTGACGAACAGGGCTGGAATCACGTGGCAGTTTCTGAAACTTGACCTGGGCTGCCCACTTTTCATCATCACTGGCATGCGCATCTCCAAGAATGGCTTTAAGCTCTGCACGCTTGGCCGCGTATTTCTCAACCAGCTTCGATCGTTTCTTTTCTCTGGCAATCATTGAAGATTTAGCCATTATCAGGACTCCTCTTTATCTTTAGCCGCAGCTGCTTCATCCACATTCTCTTCGGCTGTGTCTGCTGCGGCGTCTTCAACTGCAGGCGCTTCATCTGCAACAGCTTCTTTTGCTACTGGCGCCTCTTCCGCAGTTGTTTCCTCTACCGCCGTTGCCTCTTCAGTTGCTTCTTCAACCGCCGGCGCTTCATCTGCAACAGCTTCTTCTGCTACTGGCGCCTCTTCTGCAGACGCTGCCTCAACTGCCGGTGCCTCTTCCTTGACCGGTGCTTCTTCGGTCACCACCGCAGGCTTCCTGAACGGAAAGCGCAACGCCGTCAACAGAGCACGACCTTCGTCATCATTTTTCGCCGAGGTAGTAATCGTTATATCCAGCCCACGCAGGGCATCGATCTTGTCGTAGTGGATCTCTGGGAAAATAATCTGTTCGGTTACACCCATGGCAAAATTGCCGCGACCATCGAAGGACTTGGGGCTCAAGCCGCGAAAGTCCCGAATTCGTGGAATGGCGATGCTAACCAGCCTCTCCAAAAATTCGTACATGCGCTCGCCACGAAGAGTCACCTTACAGCCGACTGGCCAGCCTTCCCTGATCTTGAATCCGGCTATGGATTTTCTTGCTTTGGTGACAACGACTTTTTGACCAGCAATCAGGGTCAAGTCGCTGGTGGCGCTCTCCAGAACCTTCTTGTCCGCAACCGCTTCACCAAGGCCCATGTTAAGAACAACCTTGGTGACCCTGGGCACACGCATAGGATTGTCATAGACAAACTGCCTGGTTAATGACGGTATTACTTCTTTCTTGTAAAATTCTCTTAACTGAGCCATGAGTGGCAACCTGGTTTAATTAATCTATGTCTTGACCATCTGATTTGAAGACGCGCTTCTTGGCGCCGTCATCACTGACCTGAATACCAACTCGATCCGCGGCGTTGGTTTGAGGGTTAAAAATTGCGATATTGGAAATATGTAAGGCCGCCTCTTTTTCTACGATGCCGCCTGGCTGCCCCAGATTCGGGTTCGGTTTAGTGTGACGCTTCACCATATTTACACCGGCAATGATGACTTTATTGCTGCCAACGAGACGAGAAATAGTTCCGCGTTTTCCTTTATCTTTGCCTGCGATCACTATCACTTCATCTTCATGTTTCAATTTCTGCATTTTCGCCTCTCGCTCTGTATTCTGACCGCTTTAAAGTACTTCAGGCGCCAATGAGATAATTCGCATGAATTTTTCGGTACGCAACTCTCGTGTAACCGGGCCAAACACTCGGGTGCCAATAGGAGCATCCTGGTTGTTCAGCAAAATCGCCGCGTTGTCATCGAAACGAATCACGGATCCATCGCCACGTCTGACACCTTTCTTGGTGCGCACTACCAACGCCGTCAATACCTGGCCCTTTTTCACCTTGCCTCGCGGAATCGCCTCTTTAACAGTGACTTTAATAATGTCACCGATACGTGCATATCGGCGGTGGGAACCCCCCAACACCTTGATACACATTACGCGTCTGGCGCCGCTATTATCTGCGACATCTAAGTATGACTGCACTTGAATCATCGATACACTCCATCATGCATTCCGATCAGGAATACAGATTCTTTATCTTCAATTTACTACTCAAACCTGGCTTGCCCTTCCGTCAATTGAAACCAGTGACCAGGACTTGGTTTTCGAAATGGGACGCACTTCCTTTATAGTTACTTTGTCACCCGGCAGGCATTCATTGTCCGCGTCGTGCGCATGAATCTTTGTAGACTTCTTTACAATTTTGCCATATACCGGATGTTTTACTCGTCGTTCAATCAAGACAATGATGGACTTGTCCATCTTGTTGCTGACCACTCTGCCAGTAACAGTTCGAGTTCTACTCTCTTGGTTTTCACTAACCGACGCTTCACTAGCTGACATGTTTAAGATCCACTTTTCTCTTTTTCAGTAATAATCGTTTTGACACGGGCAATATCTCGCTTCACTTCACCGATAAGATGAAATTGCGCCATTTGCCCCGTGCTCATTTGCATGCGGTAGTTAAACTGGTTTTTAAACAGTTCCTGCAACTCGGTCTGCAGCTCTGCCACAGTTTTCTCTCTCAATTCACTGGCTTTCATTACATTACCGTCCGCTTCACGAAGGCCGTCTCGAAGGGCAACTTGGCAGAGGCCAGACTGAATGCTTCACGCGCCATCACCTCATCGACACCTTCAATTTCAAACATTATTCTGCCTGGTTGGATCTGGGCTACCCAATACTCGACGTTGCCTTTACCCTTACCTTGCCTGACTTCCAGAGGTTTCTGCGTGATCGGTTTGTCCGGAAATACTCTGATCCAGATTTTTCCGCCACGCTTCACGTGTCTGGTCATAGCGCGACGCGCTGCTTCAATCTGCCTAGCAGTCAGGCGACCACGTGATATAGCCTTCAAACCGAATTCACCAAAATCTACTTTGCTGCCACGATGAGACAGGCCCCGATTGCGGCCCTTCATCATCTTGCGAAATTTTGTACGCTTCGGTTGCAACACGTCGTTTTACCCCTGCTTAGCTTTTGCTTGTGAGGGCACAATAGCCTCATCCAAATTCAAAATTTCACCCCTGAATATCCAAACTTTCACACCAATAATGCCGTAAGTCGTGTTGGCTTCTGCTGTGCCATAGTCTATATCCGCTCGCAGTGTGTGCAAGGGTACTCGTCCCTCGCGATACCACTCGGAGCGGGCAATTTCAGCGCCACCCAGACGACCACCTACCTGTACCTTGATGCCTTCTGCACCCTGTCGCATGGCATTTTGAACCGCCCGTTTCATGGCTCGACGAAACATGACTCGACGCTCCAGTTGCGATGCTACGTTATCTGCGACCAACAGTGCATCCAGGTCAGGCTTGCGAATTTCCTCGATGTTAATCTGCACTGAAATACCCATCTTTTCGGTGAGCATCCTGCGCAGGGACTCTACATCTTCACCCTTCTTGCCTATCACAATTCCTGGTCGTGCCGTAAATATCGTCAGCTTCGCGGTCTGTGCCGATCGCTCAATTTCAACTCTGGAGACAGATGCATTCGCCAGTTTCTTCTTTATGAATTCCCGAACCTCAAGATCTGCCAGCAAGTTCTGTGCATATTCTTTGCCCTCCGCATACCAGACAGAGGTATGCTTCTTGACAATGCCAAGTCGAATTCCAGTTGGATGTACTTTCTGACCCATCCGATACTCCTAGCTATCAGCGACCGTAATTGTTATGTGACATGAGCGCTTGAGAATGCGGTCGGCGCGACCTTTCGCCCTGGGTTTAATGCGTTTCATGGTTATACCTTCATCAACACAAATCGTTGATATTTTCAATTCATCTACATCAGCGCCTTCATTGTGTTCTGCATTTGCAATCGCAGAATTCAATAATTTCTTGATGATTACTGCGCCCTTTTTGGGACTGTAAGTCAGCAATTCCAGCGCTTCTTCGACTGCCCTGCCACGCACCTGGTCGGCGACCAGCCTCGCTTTTTGTGCCGACAGGCGTGCGCCCTTTAATCTTGCTACAACTTCCATTTCAGCCCCCTAGCGCGCCTTCCTATCAGCAGTGTGACCACGGTAGGTGCGTGTTCCAGCAAACTCACCCAATTTGTGGCCAACCATATTTTCGTTAATGAAAACTGGCACATGCTTGCGGCCATTGTGAATTCCAATAGTGAGACCAATCATTTCCGGAGAAACCATCGATCGTCTGGACCAGGTCTTGATGGGCCGCTTGTCGTTTTTCTCAACAGCAGTCTGCACTTTCTTCATCAGGTGAAGATCGATGAATGGTCCTTTTTTTAGTGAACGTGGCACGCTTCGTTTCCTCTATCACTCGCCTTAGCGGCTTGATTTTCTGCGCCGAACAATCATGTTATCTGTTCGCTTATTAGATCTGGTTTTATAGCCCTTGGTTGGTGTTCCCCAGGGTGATACCGGGTGACGACCACCAGATGTTCTGCCTTCACCACCGCCATGGGGATGATCGACAGGATTCATCGCAACACCACGAACAGTTGGGCGGACACCTCTCCACCTTTTCGCTCCGGCTTTCCCCAGCGATCTCAAACTGTGCTCCGAATTGGAGACTTCGCCAAGCGTAGCCCGACACTCGGACAACACCTTGCGCATTTCACCAGAACGAAGTCGCAAGGTAGCGTAGCTGCCTTCTCTGGCAACCAGTTGCAATGAGGTGCCTGCACTTCGAGCGATCTGAGCGCCCTTGCCTGGCTTCAACTCCACACAGTGGACCGTGCTGCCCAACGGGATATTGCGTAGAGGCAAGCAATTACCTGCCTTAATGGGCGCTTCATCTCCGGATATCACGACATCACCGGCGGCGACTGTGGCAGGTGCGATAATGTACTTGCGCTCACCGTCCGCATACAACAACAGGGCAATATTTGCTGACCGGTTTGGATCATATTCCAGCCGTTCTACCCTGGCTTCGATATCGTCTTTGCAGCGCTTGAAATCGATAATTCGATACTTCTGCTTGTGGCCGCCACCGATATGTCTCGTCGTGATGCGGCCTCTGTTATTTCTACCACCAGTCTTGGGCTTGGGAGCAGTAAGAGGTGCGTAGGGCTCACCCTTGTGCAAATCCGGATGCACAACCTTGACCACAAAGCGGCGCCCCGGAGAAGTAGGTTTACATTTAACTACCGGCATGATTTATCCCCTTACCCGATATCAGCAAAGTCAATTTCGTGACCTGCTTCCAACTTGACGTAGGCTTTTTTCCAATTGGAACGGCGCCTGATTTTCCCCTTCGCATTACGCTTGGTCTTCCCTTTCACGTTAAGCACCTGTAAATCTGCAACCACTACATTAAAAAGTGTCTCCACCGCTTCCTTGATTTCTAGTTTGCGTGCGTCGATAGCAACCTTAAAGGCGTATTGATTATTGGCTTCGCCGAGGAGGGTGGTTTTTTCAGACACGTGTGGCCCAAGAATCACTGTGTAAAGTCGTTCTACATTCATGACAGCATCTCCTCTACCTTTTTAAGTGCAGGGACCGTCATCAATACTTTTTCAAAACCAATCAGGCTAACGGGGTCGATGCCGGCGACATCAAGCACATCGACTTTGTGCAGATTCCTTGCTGCGAGATAGAGGTTTTTTTCAACTTGCTCGGAAACGATAAGAACGTTGTCCAATTCGTATTCCTTCAATTTGGCGACCAGAGCCTTGGTCTTGTTAGTCTCGACGGCGAATTCATTCACTACCAACAGTCTGCCCTGGCGAATCAGCTCAGACAGAATGCATTGCATGGCGCCACGATACATTTTCTTATTGAGTTTCTTGCTGTGATCCCGAGGTCTGGCAGCAAAAGTTACACCACCACTACGCCAGATAGGGCTGCTGGTAGTACCTGCGCGAGCGCGACCTGTACCCTTTTGACGCCATGGCTTCCGCCCGCCACCACGAACTTCGGAACGTGTTTTCTGCTTTACGGAGCCCTGTCTGGCGCCAGCCATGTAACTAACAACGCTCTGGTGTACCAGAGGCTCGTTGTACGCCTTACCGAAGGATTCATCCGAAAGTGAGATTTTTTCACTGCCCGCTTTCTTGCCGGGCATCGCAAGACTTAATTCCATTGCTTACCCCTTGACCTTTCTTGCAGGACGGACGATTACGTTTGACCCGGGTGCTCCAGGTAATGCACCCTTAATAAGTAGAAGATTGTTTTCCGTGTCGACTCTGACTACTTCCAAGTTCTGGGTAGTCTTTCTGACATTGCCCATCTGGCCAGCCATTTTCTTACCCTTCCAGACGCGACCCGGGGTCTGGCATTGGCCAATTGAGCCTGGCGCCCGATGAGAGAGCGAGTTGCCGTGAGTAGCATCCTGCATCTGAAAATTGTAACGCTTGATGACGCCCTGGAAACCCTTACCTTTCGAGGTGCCGGTGACATCCACTATTTGACCTTCTTTGAAAATGTCTACCTTAAGCTCGGAACCCGTAGTGATCTCGGCGGTATCGACCCCTTCGGTGCGAAACTCCCACAGCCCGTTACCGGCTTCGGTCTCGGCCTTGGCGAAATGGCCAGCCATTGACTTGGTCACGCGAGACGCACGACGGCTACCCGTAGTGACTTGAATGGCACTATAACCATCCGTTTCTGGAGTTTTAACCTGGGTAACCCGATTAGGTTGCACTTCCACCACCGTAACGGGGATGGACACGCCTTCCTCAATGAAAATACGGGTCATGCCGCTTTTCCGACCAACTAATCCAATCGACATTGTAATAACCTCATCGTGCAGGGGGCTAAAACCCGCTATGGCCGCTGACGCGTTACACTATGTGTTACCGCTGACGGGTAACAATGAACAATCAGTGCGCCAAAACTTTTCGTAAAAAAGGGCAAAGAGGACTGAATGCTCTTTTGCCTGGGATTAAATCTACTTCTTAACCAAGACTAATTTGTACTTCCACGCCCGCCGCCAAATCCAGCTTCATCAGCGCATCAACCGTTTTCTCTGTCGGTTCGACAATGTCCAGCAGACGCTTGTGGGTGCGAATCTCGTACTGGTCTCGCGCGTCTTTATTGACGTGTGGAGAGATCAATATCGTAAATCTTTCTTTATTCGTTGGCAGTGGAATAGGCCCCTTCACCTGGGCTCCAGTGCGCCTGGCAGTATCAACAATTTCCTGGGTAGATTGATCAATCAGTCGATGATCGAAGGCCTTGAGCCGGATTCTGATACGCTGACTTTGCATCTACCTAAAACTCCAAAAAACTCTTTAAAATTAACCAGTTATCGCCAATTTTCTTGACGGCCAGTTTTCAAACGCCAAAAAGGATGCGAATCTTAAGGTTTTGGCTCTAATCTGTCAAGCAAAAACCGCCTGAAAGCCCCTTTTTCCGCGACTTTCCGCCGGTTGCCAGCTTGGCCCTCAAATCCTGACTTTGGCAGGGCCGGAGCAAAGCTGCGAAGTAGCATCTTCGATTATAATCAGACCAGCACACCTTGCAGTATGCCGGCCCCTGCTCAACTGCTGGCTAGCTTATTCGATAATCTTGGCGACGACGCCCGCACCTACGGTACGACCACCCTCGCGTATCGCAAAGCGCAGACCCTCATCCATCGCGATCGGT
>LWDU01033405.1_pt1 | contig 47699 bp, 37 predicted proteins | sample 727161 | NCBI WGS metagenome assembly LWDU01 (sample SAMN04566230, study PRJNA314399) | hydrothermal vent metagenome | isolation source: deep sea hydrothermal plume seawater | place: Mexico: Gulf of California, Guaymas Basin | collected 2004-07-11
GACAACTTGAAGAGCTCTATGTTGAACGAGCCAGCCAAGGCAATTGTGTCGGAAATATTTATAAGGGCAAAGTCGTTAATCTCGAACAGGGCATTCAAGCTGTGTTCGTGGATTTTGGTATTGGCCGAAATGGTTTCTTGCATATTAGTGACGTTGAGCCGCAATACTATCGTCAGGGTGGATTTGATCCTACCAAGCCGATTGATCAGCAAAACGATAAAAAACAAGACAAGAAAAAACAGGATTCACGGCGTAAGGGCCGCGGACAACAACGCCATTACAACGGTGGTCGACCGCGAGTGAAGCCTCCGATACAAGACATTTTTAAGAAGGGTGATGAGGTATTAGTTCAGGTAATCAAAGAAGGAATTGGTAACAAAGGGCCGACGTTGTCGACCTATTTAAGCATTCCCGGTCGATACCTCGTGCTCATGCCATCCTTAGGCCGTGTCGGTGTTTCGCGAAAGATTGAAGACGACAAAGCGCGTCGAAAGCTGCGTGACATATTGCTGGATCTTGAGCCTCCGAAGGGACTTGGATTTATCGTCCGAACTGCCGGCCTCGGTAAAAAACGTGGTGATCTAGAACGTGATCTGGCCTACTTGATTCGGCTCTGGAAAGCGATCGTAAGGCGAGTCGAGAAGACTCAAACGCCGGTGGATATTTACGAAGAGAGTGATATTATCATCCGCACGATGCGTGATACAGTTAATTCGGATATGGATGCGATCTATATCGATGAAAAGGAGGCTTATAAACGTGCGCGAGATTTCTTGGAAATGATCATGCCCAAGTTTGTGGATCGTTTACATCTCTATGAGGGCAAGCAACCTATCTTCCATAAATATCAACTTGATCAAGAAATTGCTCGAATATATAAACGTGAAGTTAAGCTCAAGGAAGGTGGCTCCATTGTTATTGATCCGACCGAAGCACTGGTCGCGATCGATGTTAATAGTGGTAACTTCCGGACGGACAGTAACGCTGAAGTGTCCGCTTATAAAATGAACTTGAACGCGGCTAGAGAAATAGCTCGGCAACTTCGTTTACGGGACTTAGGCGGCGTTATTGTTAATGACTTCATTGACATGCGACAAGAAAAGCATCGGCGGGGAGTGGAACGCGCATTACGTGATGCGATGGATCGAGATCGCGCGCGCACAAAGATAATGCGGACCAGTCCATTTGGCTTGATCGAAATGACTCGTCAACGGATTCGCCCTAGTCTCAAACGCAGCGTCTATGACGATTGTCCTTGTTGCTCAGGTCGTGGTATCGTGAAAACGGCTGAAAGTATGGCGATCGAAGTTGTTCGTAAATTGATGATGGCTAGCCGTAAAAATGAAATTACGCGGGTTACTGTTCGAGTGCATGAGGGCGTTTCGGCTTACTTAAACAATAAGAAACGGCGCGAAATCATGGCCCTTGAAGAAACCGGAGATATGGTTATCCAAGTCCTTAGTATCGAAGGGTTGTTCCCGGAACATTTGGAGTTAGATTGCCGCAATGCTAAGGGTAAACAGGTTAAAGTTTGATGGTGACCGTATTTAGGTTCCGCCGAGAGTAAACTAGTGAAAAAGAAATTGGAATCCGCTGATTAGCCCCTCGACGAAAACGGATTCTTGGGATATTTTTAACGGTTCATCGCATTTATGCGAGATAGTTTTACCGCTGATTTTTTAATGCAAATCAGCAACAGACACATTTTTTGGATAATAGAGCGTTATTATGTACGCAATCATCGCCGACGGTGGCCGTCAATATAAAGTAGAAGAAGGTCAAGAGCTTGAAATTGATCTTCGTGACGTTAATGCTGGTGACGAGATCACCTTTGATCGAGTGCTGACGATTTCTAGCGAAGACGGTGTCAAAGTTGGCCAACCTGTAGTAGAAGGCGCTTCGGTTACAGCAGAAGTGCTCGCTGAAATTAAGGGTGAAAAAATCCACGTCCAGAAATTCCGTCGCCGTAAAAACTCAAAACGCCGTACTGGCCATCGCCAGCGTTACATCAAAGTCCGTGTATCAAGCATCACCGGCTAACTTTTCGCGGATATCAATTTCCCCATTTGTGTAAATTGATGGCGTTATTGGCGCTATTTAGAGTGCACCCACGCTTCAGGCTTGTTCAGCATGGAGTGCTGCGTGTTGTTGTTCGTCTTGAGGGCGATTGTCGTGCCCTTTTCCTGCGGTGAACTCAATGTGATCTAAGAACTTCACATTGGCACATTCATCAATTTCATCCATTTGGCAGGCGGCGTGATCGGGAATGAAAAATCGAAAAGGCCCACCCTGGTCAACACTCAAAATAGCGCCTTCCACGTGATGTACAATCAAGGCTCTGTCGGAGACGGCCGCCAGTGGAATGCTGGCATGGAAATCGTCTAACGATCCGTGCAGGCCAATATGAGTTGCCTCCGGTGCAGGCTCACATAGCTGCAAAAGACCCTGAAGCTGAACAGCGGCGCCCGTTCGCTTTGGTAGTAGCGTAGCAATATCAGCTACTTGGTATTCGCCGCCTACATCTGAGGCTAGTTGTTTAGCTGTCAGCTCTAATTCGGTTTGTACTAAGCCGGATACTCGAAGTGTTTGTATGGAATTGTTCATGGGAATTGAATTCTAACGCATTGGTTTCAGGGTGGATATTTTGATTTTTTTGACGGTTGTGTCAGTGGAAACACCTGCAATACGCTGACAACCTGCAGCGGCTACCGACATGAATTATTCTAATCCATAGGCTCCGGCCGGAGGTGTATGAATACCGGTCAGTCTGGCGATACGTCCGTTGCCAAGGAACCGTGGTTCAATCGTAATGTGGACACCAAAATTATCACGGCTCTCATCATAATTAATGCCAGCGCGTACGAGCAAGGATTCGCCGATTCTCACCAACGACAAGCTTTGCCCGATATTGCCGGTATCACCGAGGTCGAATGAAGTGCCGATGATAGCGATCCATTTTTGCGACATTTTGTAACTTGCCGCGGCATTGAATATGTGGCTGGAAATGGGACCGTCGATCATACGATAACCTAAAAACAGGCGTCCGTTTTCTGGACGACTCAAGACGCCGCCCACACTGACGGTCTTTAACCCACCACCGTAAAAGTCAAAGTAGCCGTCGGATAAAATGGTAAAGCGATCTCCGACGTGCCAGCGGTAATCGTAGTCAAACAAGCCCGTGTGTTGACCTTCGTTATTGTCAGCATCTGGAAACAGTAGTATTTCTGCGTTGAGAACCATCCAATCCACCACGTGCTGTTTTCCCGCAATCCCACGTTTCGTCTGCCAGCGTTGTTCCGTTGCTAAGCGGAATGTCATCGCGTCATCTGCAATTTCCGTAACCGGTGAAGTGACATTTCCTTGGATGTTCGCCCGATAAGCAAACATCCGTTCGTCCCATTTACTGGCGATGTTTTGACCCGCAACGCCGCCAAAGGTGTCAAAAAAGAAACGCCGACGGTAATGTTCTTGGGCATCATCGTCTAAGGCATCGTAACGCGGAAATCGATCCATATTTTCGCTAGCGTCTGCCCAATAGGCGTCGAGCATCCAATTCACTTTATGGGCTAATCCGCTTACATTGAAAAGTTTACTTTTGATATTCGGATCAGTTCTCGACATGGGCAGGCTTGAACGAATGCCAACTTGGCCAAAGGTTCGAGTGACACTTTGGTGAGAGATGTCATCGCCCCAATAGGCCGCTTCGCCAAGCAGATAGGGGACCACTTTGATATTGCCCCATTGCATGGGGAAGTCAATTTCTTGTCGACTAGCAGCACGGATACCCGAATACTTTTGTTCTTCACCCGCGAGCAGATCAAACTTAGCTTGTTCGGCGACGTCGAGCGGCGTGCTGGCCGGTTTGAGTTGTCCAAATCCCACACTGGTGTGTTCGTGCCATGTTGCTCGGTCCCCGAAGATGGATTCACCAAGCCAGTAATGATCGAGCTTAGGGAGCCAGTCGGTTTGAGTAAAAAAGTTGTTTACACGAATGTTCGCGGCCAGATTCCATACTGAGTTGTCAGTAATTTTTTTTAATTCAACTCCGGTCATGGGATCTTTTTCTTGATCCCAAACGCGTTCGTAGAACTGTTCCATAAAATTTCGGTCACTGATTAACCCGACTTCGGCACTCAATTGAATACCATCGCGCAATAATTGTCGGTGTTGCCAGAATATCCGCCCGCGAAAATCACGTTCCGGCGTTACGTTGCGGCGATCTCGGCCGAGGTTGTCGGTGCCTTGGTCCTGTAGTCCCCACGCATCGAGTTGGCCGCGACTTAGACCCGGCAGACCGAACATGTCGTCGCGCTGGTATTCGTATAAAGTCCCAAAAGCAACTCCTCGTTCACTGAGCAAGTCGGTGGATAGCGACCAAGTTGTGTTCTGAGGAACTTCTTCAACATTAAAAATCTGAAAGGCATTCCAATCAATGAGTAATTGTTGGCCGTAAACCCGATCAGTTTTAACTCGGATTCGATCCAAATAGAATGAAGAGTTATCGACTCGCGAACTCATCTTAGGCCAATAGAAAATAGGGACTCCGTCGAAGAACAAGAAGTTGTCTTTGCTGGTCGCTGTGATTTGATGATCAAAAATAGGCTCGCCAGTAACTAAGTGACGTTTTTGTTTTCCTGTGATAGGATCGATACTAGGTTGTTGTCGATCGACAATTTCAATCTTGTCGGATTGGAACCAATAGCTAGGAATGCCCATGCGACTAGATGTTATCGCAGTTCCGTATGCTCGAAATGTTTGTCGATTGACTTGCTGCAGTACATCGGCCTTGATCCGCATTAAGCCGTCATATTCGTTGACCGGAGTTAAGACTTCCGCATTGAGTATCATCCCCTGTTCTTGGGTGACGTTGTAATACATTCGATCGGCATAGATCACTCGATCGTCTTGGCGGAAAATGATGTTCCCCTCGAGGTAGACTTCGATCGGCGTGTTTGAGTCGGTAACAGATCCGCCTTGCAGTTGATCAAATGCGGGTCCCCAGAGCACCATACTGTCGGTTTCGATAGTGACAACTGAGGAATCACTGTCGCCGCCTTGAATTCCGTCGATGGTAACACGAACTCCCGATTTTGCGATTGCGAGTGAACCACCGCCGGTTGTGTTTTGTTCAACGTGCAGACTCCAATTAACATTGCTGCGTCCCTGTAAACGCAAACGATGCTTGCCAACACCCACACTATTGTCAGCGGCGGTCGTTGCTGGATCTAATTGCGTATCTGGATCTTGATAACTGGCAAACTGTACCGCTGTTTTCTCTTGACTTGCTTTCCAGCGGGCCGTTGCACGGTTGTAGACGTTTGTTGGTGTCCGCGGTGCGGCTATGGTTCGTTCAGGAGTAACTCGGATTGTGGTCGAACTTGATAGACGGCCTAACCATTGGTTGTCGGTCAAGATGCGATTGGTGGGTGATGAGTGATTGTTCTCTACTTGGTGTAGTCCAGCGATGCGTTGTTGCTCAATACGCGTGTTATCACCTTCAAGATAAACAATGAGATTATTTGGAAGCCCTGCTGTTGGGTCAGTGCGGTCGATCCACAGTACGGCGGATTGCCCGTGCGCAGAAAATGATCCCTGTCGCAATTGGCACTGGCTTAACTGCCAGACCTCATAGGACCCGACAGTCCAAGTAAACCCGACGTCACCTGTGATTGTGATGGGAGCATTGTTTTGATTTGTCGGGAATTGAATTTCCGCTGAACATATGGTCGCCGGCAGCAATCCGAGGAGCGAAATGTGCACCGCAAACAGCGCAAAATAACGTGCCAAAATAGCATTTTGATAACGAAGGTTATGGACGATGGCGGTCAAATTGATGCGCGGGGAGATTTGAGCGGTTTGTATGAAAAAACGTGCGATATCCTGCAAAACATAGGTTTATAGGTCGCAAAAGTATACGAATTTAGAGGAGTTAAAACAATGCTAATACCCACAGAGAGCATGAGCCTGAGTATCTACAAAAAGGACCGCATTACAGCGGTGGCTTCGATGAAGTTAAGTATCGTCCACCGCAGGAGATTTTGTACGTGGGGTGGGTATAAGAGCCAGTGCGGCGGCAAGGTATAGTGTGGGCATTAGCGGTGCCCGCATGCGCATATCTGACCAATAGATGGCGTGTACGAGAGTAAAGGCTAGGATCATCACGATTCCCAGTTTCATGGGAGTAGTAAGCCATTGGTTACTCTGTCGCACTGAAAACCCAAAAACAACGATAAACAATGTTAAATACCAACCCCCGACAGCCAATCGTTGGAGGACTCGCCCGGTGTTTGGTAGCGGACTCCACAACTTACCGACACGACGCACGACGGACCGCGCGAATAACTTCGGTTGCTGGGAAATATGATATTTAGCAACTTCATAAGCAAACTGATCACGTTCGATTTCATTGCGTGAAATGACCTTGTGTTGCACCATCGCTCGCGGTCCCCAAAAGTCATAACTGGGTTTCTTCGAGATGTTGAACCGCCGCACACCACGATCAAAATGCTGAGCACCATAGGTACCCAGAGGCTGGTCTAGATGTTCATAAAACAGCGGATTGTTGCCTAGTAAAAGTGTGTAACCTCCATGAGTCGTTGCGAGGACTGGTTTGCCAAGACTGATTTGATTGCGAATGACCCAAGGAGCGATCGTCACCAATAAACAACAGCCAACGAGGAGATTAGTGCGTAGTTGTTCTTTCCACGGTACTGTTTTTGAGAACATTAAAACCAACAGCCCCATCGCTGCGAAAACGAAAAACGTGGGGCGGCACAGTCCGGCAACCCCCAGAGTTACTCCTGTTAATACGATATTTAACTTGTTTGCATTGTCGACCGTTCGCACTAAGAGCCAAATCGCCAAAATTCCGAGGAGAGTGGCAGTCGTTTCGGTCATGGTTAGGACGGATTGATTCAACAGGATCGGATCAACGCAAACTAGCGTGGCAGCCAATAGGGCAACGGGCTTGCGACTCATCATCAGTGCCACGCGGTAGGTGAGAAGAACTGTGAGGACGCCAAACAAGATGTGGATTCCACCAACCCAAATGCCATGAGGTATTCCAAGTAATATGCCCAGTGAAAGTATGAGTGGGTACACAGGCGGACGAAAAGCTGTTGGTTCGGCATCCAGACGATAGGTGCCGGATTCAACTAAGTTCACCGCAATCGCTCGGTAACTATCAGGGTCTGATTCCGATAGCGACTCGAATTGAAATCCAACAACGGCGAGTCTCATAAGCAATGCCATGAGCAACACGAGTAATAGCCATTTATGTTGTTTAACGATCGTTTTCATTTAGACTTTTGGCTAGCGGTTATTGCTGTAGGCTAAAGAGAATAATATTGGCTCCGAGGCGGGCAGCATCCTGATGGGAATAGCCCTTACATTCGATTGAGACTTGATTTTCAAGCGCACAACTTAAGTCATAGGGCGAAAACGCGACGGCTAATCTGCCGTTAATGTGAATCGCTTCAACATGGGGTGCACCACGGGTTTCGAGTATTTCAGCCATTTGTGATTCGGATCGTACGCTGGGTGTTCGTAAGGTAATCGCTGTAAGATCAAATCCATCGTATTCGTCAGTAAACATCGCGTGGTCTGGAGGTAATCGTCGCAGCGCATCGTTGGGAAAGATAAGGCTCATTTCTCGACGAAACGATTCCGCAAAAGTGCGACTCGCGCATATCGCATCTCCGAAGAGCACACCGCCGTTTTCCACAAAAATCCGCAAAGCTTGCCTTTCCTGTGCGCTGAATTTGAATCCTTGACGACCATGGATAAACACCAACGGGTATTGCTGTAGCGAATCGGTTAGCGTTAATACTCGACGGCCAGTTGTTACGCGGATATCGAGTTGAGTACTGAGCACTTGCAAGAGGTTATTGAGTGCACGAGGGGCATCGTCGTTACCGCCGTTATGCGAGATTTCGGGAATCGTCAGGGTTTTCCGCAGTACGGATGTTGTCGTGGGCGTGGTTGTTGAAACGAGTGGTCGGTCGAGCTTGTCACGCAATTCACGACCAGTGGCGTAGCTCAAAATATTTGTTCCAAGTGCCAGTCGCTGATTAATCTCAGTCTGGATATTTTTGGCAATTCGATCGTCACCGCGAGGGTTGTACAATTCCCAGTAGCACCCCAACGGGACGCTACTGTAAACAATACTGGTTCGGCAACAGGTTTGAACTCCATGTATCTTGCCGATCATGCTAGGGTCAATGCGTGAATCCGCAAACCAAATGGCATGATTCGGAGGTAATGGTGCGAGTGGACTTTGGGGGAATAATTCTTTCATTAGTTGTTGGAATTGAATGTCAAATTGCGGTTGTTGACAGCTATTTTCTACAAACAAAAATCCACCTTGGTTTACATATTCAACTAGTCCCTTTTTTTGCCCGGCGGTCAAGTCAAGCGAACCCTTGCCGCTAATAAACAACACTGGTGTTTCCAAAAGGTCGGTAGTGGACGCTAAGTTGATATCAATGCTTTGCCATGTCAAATACATGTCCCAGCGTCGCTCAGTGTGCAGCACAATGTTTTGCAAATCATGGGCGTGTTGATTCCAGGCACCATCGTTTGTTTGTCCATATTTGAGTTTAGCAATAACAACGGGGCGTCGACCTTTGGATAAATAAAGCAAGGCAAATGAAGTTGCGACGGCTGGTAGGTGCTCGCCGTGGGCCAATGAGCCAGTCCACGATCCACGTAATGTATCTTGGAGGTTGACGATGTACTCGCAGCCCAAGCGGTACCAATCCGTCGTGCCGATGTAACGCTTTCCGGTAAGCCGTCCGACACGTTCGATACAGTACATGTAATAGAAATATGCAGAGTCTTTGGTGAACGCGTTGGAACCAACTCGAATGCGACGAGCTAACCAGTTGAGTCCTTTATCGATTTGATCATCGACGGTATTGTTACCACAGCACTGGACTTTCCCTGCAACAATCCGTTGTTCAATATTAACTTGCTTGCCTTGAGTGATAACCATCGATGCAATACCGGCGCAGGTCATACTGACCGATGGCGTAGGGCCGAAGGAGCTGTCATAGCTCCAACCTCCGGTACTGACTTGCCGCGATGACCAATATGCATTTGCGGCACGCCACGTTTGAGGTGGAACTCCGATTCCTTGTCGTTCGGCTTCATGCAGAGCAAGCAGCGCGAATTGGCTGTTAGACGGATCGGTGGAGGGTAGTTTTGACCCATAACCCCAACCGCCGCTTGTCGGTTCTTGAGCGTTGATTAGCCACTGGGCGTTGCGGCGGATTAATAATTGATCGCGTTGTGGTTCCGCTTGGCAAAAAACCATTAACTGTAGTGATACGACGTAGGTATGTTGAGACATCTTGGCGCTACGTAAATAGGACAAGGCTTTGACAATAGTAGGGTCCTGATGATCCAGGCCACAATTCAATAGTGCCAAAGTTGCTAAACTGCTCACTCCATCCGGAAATAAGGTAACTCCGGTAGGTGCTGTGAATTGAGGAAACGAACCATCAATGCGTTGTTGCGTTTTAAGAAACTTCACACCGCGGTCGATTGAGTTGTTGACTTGCGCAGCTGTTATTTCAGCGTGACTTGTGGACGGAAGTACCACAGCAAACAGGTATTGCAGTATTAATAACACTACGAGTTTTGGGGCTTTTCGGCTCATCGGTTTCATTTAGAGTAAGTGTCCCCATAGGCAACGCAGCGGGGTCGGTGTGTGTAGGGGATTTATTGTTGAATTGAATGAATGCGTCGTTTTTAGCGATACAATTAAGTGTAGCAATTGGTGGTCCGGAAATAACGGACGATTGGTTATCTTCTGAGATTGCGTATTAATTTAGGGATGATTGGTAAACATGGCAATGTTAATCGAGATGCGATGTTACCACATTTTCAATGAATGACGATGAATGCCCTTGAATGCTTAGATTGACAGCATGGTAAGCAAACGAGCAATGATAGAATGAAAGACGGTGTTAAGCGAATTTTGTTTGGCTGGGAGTGCTGCCGACAAGTGGCCGATTAACCGAAACTGTTATAGACAAAAAATCGCGGGTATTAAAAGATATACTCGCAAAAAGTATTGCCGATGAATTTCACTGTCGGCGAGATTCACGAAAATAGTGTTTGTGCGCGAGTATATCGTTTGTAAATTAAGTTTGAATTGTGTTGTTTGCACAGAGAGTAGGAATTGATTTTGTCGAGTCCACAGAAAAGCCTGGGAGAAATTCTCAAGGAGTTTGCCCATCATCGTCTCGTCATGAAGCAAGAGTTGCAAAAGGTGATTATTGGTCAGGACGAGGTCATCGAACAGCTATTTGCAGCTGTGTTTACCGGTGGCCACTGTTTACTTGAAGGCGTACCGGGTCTAGCCAAAACGATGATGGTTAGTACATTGGCAAAGATTCTGGATACTTCCTTTAACCGAATTCAGTTTACACCGGATCTGATGCCTAGCGATATCACGGGAACCAACGTGTTAGAAGAGGACGATCGTGGGAAGCGCAGTTTTCGATTTGTCGAGGGTCCCATTTTCAGCAATATTCTATTAGCGGATGAAATTAACCGTACTCCTCCTAAGACGCAGTCGGCATTATTACAGGCGATGCAAGAGGGGGAAATTACGGTTGGTGGAATAACTTACGAGTTACCACAACCATTTTTTACGATTGCAACTCAAAATCCAATTGAACAAGAAGGCACTTATCCCTTGCCTGAAGCGCAGTTGGATCGTTTCATGTTCAACATCAAGGTCGGGTATCCGAGTCTAGCCGAAGAAGAGATGATTTTGACGGCAACGACTCGAAATGAAAAACCAGAGGTCAAAAAAGTCTTATCGGCTCGGGCGATTATCAATCTGCAAAAACTGGTAAATCGCGTCGCCGTTAGCGAACAGATCGTGCGTTATGTTGCCAAGGTCGTTCGAGCGACTCGCCCTACGAATGAAGATTCGCCGGAATTTATTAAAGAGTTGATTGACTGGGGAGCGGGTCCTCGCGCGGGCCAGTTCTTGATTCAGGGTGGCAAAGCGATTGCTGCGATGGACGGTCGTTTTAGTATTGCTATCGATGATATTAAACGCATAGCAATTCCCGTATTACGGCATCGTCTTAGTGCAAACTTTCAGGCACAAGCCGAGGGGATGACGACGGACGATATCGTCTTGCGATTACTGGAAGAAATTCCCTTGCCGACCGCTGAAAAATATGAATAGCTATCGAGATGGACTGCGTTACGCCAATGGCGATCTCAGCCATACTTGTTGTGAAGAGAATTATGCCTAGGAACTTACAATGACAGCTGTCGAGTCTTATTTGAAGCCGGAAGTGATCAATCAGATCAAGCGGCTCGATATGCGCGCTAGGTTTGTCGTTAAAGGGTTTCTACAAGGGTTACATGCGAGTCCGTTTCAAGGATTCTCGGTGGAGTTCAGCGAGCATCGGCGTTACACCTATGGTGATGATCCGCAGGACATTGATTGGCTTGTTTATGCCAAGACGGATAAATACTATGTAAAAAAATTCGAAGCGGAAACAAATATCACTGGTTATCTAGCAATGGATTTGAGCCAGTCGATGGCTTACACGTACCGACAGGAATTGAACAAATTTGATTATGCAATATGTTTAGCTGCGGCGCTTGGTTACTTAATGATTCACCAGCAAGACCCAGTTGGATTGGTGACATTTGATGAAAAGATACGCGACTTTATACCGCCTCGCTCCCGCAGATCGCAACTTTCAACTATCCTCTCGCGGCTTTCGACTTTAAAGCCCGAGGGGAAAACCGATATCTGCCAAAGTCTCAATCAACTTGCGTCTAGACTCAAACATCGTAGCTTAGTCATGGTTTTTTCGGATCTGCTAGTGGATCCAGAACCGGTTCTTGAATCATTGAGGCGATTGCGCCACGGGCGTCATGATATTATTCTGTTTCACGTGCTTGATGAAGCGGAAGTTACTTTTCCATTTTCAGGTATGGTTGAATTGCTGGATCCCGAGTCCGAGGAATCGGTGGTTGTTGACGCCGCTGGATTTCAAAAGGATTATATGCAGGAAGTCACGGAGTTTCGAGAGACTTATCGCCGGGAGTGCCAGTTAATTGGAGTAGATTATGTTGAATTGGATACGAGCATGCAATTCGACAAAGCGTTAACAGAGTATTTGTTGAGTCGTCGTGCGCGTGGTTAGCTCACAAACTGCTGGCACCTAGTACATATTTACATAGATAGTAATCACAGAGATTCACAGACGGTGGCTCCCTTGTTAGGTGCCTACGTCGAAACAAGGGATTTGAAGTTGTGGCTTTTTTGAATGCATCGATGATGATCGGTGGACTGCTGATAGCGGTTCCGTTTTTGATTCATCTGGCAATGCGTCGCAAGCCGACAGCAGAGTTGTTTCCCGCCTTGCGATTTGTTCGCAAAAAACAGGTTACCAATAAACGGACGCTACGATTCAAACAATGGTTGTTGCTGTTATTACGAAGTTTGTTGCTAGCGATTCTGGTGTTCGCCTTAGCGGGTCCATCCGCTGATCGTTTGGTTGCTGGCAATTGGGTTATCATCGGCGTTCTGAGTCTACTGATCATGTTGGTTGCTGTCGTATTGATAACTGCTGTTGCAGGTCAGGTGAGCCGCTCGGTGGTATTAATGATCACCGTCGTATTGTTGTTATTAACCGGATTTGACGGATTGTTTGTTTACAGCACACTGACAAACGATGAGAGTGTGCTTGTTGGTGATGAGGATGCTGCGGTTGCTGCGGTACTGGTATTTGATAATTCACCGCGCATGGGCTATCAGCAAAATGATCAGACGCGTTTGGCTGCGGGGCAATCAATTGGCGATTGGCTCGTACGACAGTTACCCAATGACAGTCAGATTGCGGTGGTTGACTTGGCTGCGCAGCCCCATGTTTTCAGCCAGGACATTAATTCTGCGGTGCATGCAATTGAACAATTGCAAATTACGTACACGCCGGAAACGTTGCAAACAGCAATTCGCAGTGCACTGGAATTGATTACGACCAATGAGTTAACGCGCCATGAGATTTACTTGTTCACGGATCTTGCAAAATCCGCTTGGGAAACTATTCCCGAATCATTGTCGGTAGCATTACGAGCAGCCGACGTCGAGTTGTTCTTAGTTGATGTTGGGCTAGAACAACCTGATAATGTTGCCTTGGGAATTGCCAAATTGAGTGGCGCTGTGTTAACTCAACACGGTAGCATTGACCTCACCGTCAATGTACAGTCGATCGGCCGCGCCACACAGAGAACGGTTACACTCAAATTAGAGAACCCAGATCTGACGTTGCCGGTTATTACCGATGGTGAATTGCAAACACCAACGGCCACGAAGATGGCTGAACAAGTAGTTGCGTTTTCGGCAACGGAAGTTCCAACTGCGCAAGTGTTGTCGTTTTCCCTTTCAGGATTGGCACCTGGGGAACATCATGGATCGTTGACTTTAACGGGCGTTGATGGCTTGGCTATCGATGATGTCCGATACTTTACGGTTTCAGTTCGCCCGGCATGGAATATTCTCGTCGTTGCTCCTCCGGAGGTTCCAACGCGGTTCTTTACCGAAGCGGTTGCTCCCGCCTCGGAAAGGCAAATTGGCCATTCACCCTACCGCATAAAAGTTGTCCGTGACCGCAATTTAATAGGCGAAGAATTATCCACATACACCGGTGTTGTGTTCATTGATCCACCTCCATTATCTAAGGATTTACAGCAACAATTGTCACTGTATGTCGCCAACGGTGGGTCATTGGGTTTGTTTTTGGGTCATAACATGGAGTTGTCTGCCGATAGCTTGGAAGCGGATTTGATTGGTGGGACGTTGACTCGGCAATGGCGGGCAGACGCGGGTAATTTTTTGGAAATCCGAGATGCTCAACATCGATCGTTGCGATCCTTTCAAGCCATGGCCGGTTCGGTTCCTTGGGCTCAGTTTCCAATAATGAGGTACTGGCATCTGGAAAATCTCGACGCCCAAACGCAAACCGTGATGGAGTTTAGCGATACGCGCCACCCCGCGTTGGTGCAACGCAACCAGGGGAAGGGGACCGTTTTGACATTGCTCACGCCAATTTCGGAGCCAGCTCAGATTCCCCAACGGACGTCGTGGAACGAGTTAGTTAGTGGTGATGATAATTGGCCGTATTTCTTACTCATCAATGGGATTACTGAGACTCTAGTGAGCACTGGTGAATCACGTTTCAATTATCTTGCAGGCGAAACCGTCCAGATCAGCAACGCCTCGACGACCTACCCAGACCGCTATCAATTGTTTACGCCGGATGCAGACGTACAGAACACAAGGGTCTTAGCAGATGTAATTCAGATCCCGTTTACGCAACGCCCAGGTGCTTATCGCCTCAAGGGAATTCAAGATGGCCCAATTGTTCGAGGTTTTTCGGTCAATGTACCGGAACAATATAGTGACCTGCAACGTTTGACATCCGCTGAGCTGGAACGCCGCTTAAACGGCATTGATTTTCAAGTTGCTCGCAGTCGACATGAAATTGAATTTGGGGTCAGGCAGCGGCGGGTCGGGCAGGAGTTCTATCCGTTGTTACTGGTATTGTTTGCGATTGTATTTTTCTTAGAACATTTAATGTCCAATCGATTCTATGGCCAGCAGCAAGCAGTAGCACCGATCGAATTGCAACCGGAAATCTAAAGGGATAAACGAACATGCAACAGTGGTCATTAGACCCCGTTTTTGACAGCTATGCAGTCGTGATTACGACGGTAGTGCTGCTGTTGTGCACGTTCCTATTGGTACGGCCTCGAAATAGTTTGTCTGGTGGGCGAGCGCGGGTGTTATTGATCCTGCGGTGTTTAATCGTGCTGATTCTTGCCTTGGCTATGTTGCGTCCGAGTAAAACGATTTCAGAATTACAGACTAAAAAAGCCCTAGTCATGTTCCTCGTTGACGAGACACAAAGTATGACCCATCCCTCGATCGAACCAGAAATCTCGCGGTGGGAACACCAACAGGCAACTTGGGATTCGGTCCACCGTGTTCTTGATGCTCGAGCGGATGATGTGTCGGCTCGCCTATTTGGTTATACGGACACGATCAGCGAAAACAGAATTGGTTCTGTAGAGGCTTTTTCTGCTGAACCCTTGGGGATGCAGACGGATCTCGGTACCTCACTATATGAAGCGGTGATGACCGAACCAGGTCGACAAATTCACGCAGTTGTATTGATGGGCGATGGGACGCAGACGAGCTATCGACCTCAGATCGATATGCGTGAAGCGATCAGTGTCTTACGAAGTATGGGAGTTGCTCTGATTACCGTCCCCTTTGGCCGTGAGGGTGATACGTTGCAAGCGCGCGATGTGTCCATTGAGCAGTTGCCGCAGCAATATCGGGTGTTTTCGGGTAATGATGTTAGTATCGATTGCTTGGCACGACTAAAGGGGGTTGCGAATCGGCCGTTACGCGTGCAATTGCTATTGAAATCCGAAGATGAGAGCATGGTGGTCCAAGAGACAATTGAAATTGTGGCGGATAACGCGGATGAAGTGGTTCCTGTCCGTTTTCAATGGACCGCCAAGGCACCGGGCCAATATCAGATGGCTGTGAAGATCGAAACTGTAGACGGAGAATTACTCTTACAAAACAATACCCAAACGGCATTTTTGACGGTTCTTGAGGGCGGATTGCGAGTTCTTTATTTTTATGGCAACCGGCTCGGTGAACAGTTAGAGCTACGTCGTTCATTGGGATCCTCACCTGACATCGAGTTGTTAGAAAGCTACATTCGTCACGGCAAAAATCCCCGTTGGCCAGACCCACGCACCAACACAGTTTTAGATGGTGACTTTGATCTAATTATTATTGAAGATGTCCATTCCCAAGCATTCGGACAAGCGAATCTGCAAGCGATCGCTGATGCGGTAGAGCAGGGCAAAGGATTGATGATGGTTGGTGGGTACTATAGTTTTGGGCCCGGCGGTTATCGTCAAACTCCAGTGGATGCAGCCTTGCCAATTGAAATGGAAATATTTGAGAAGCAGGAAATTGGTGTCGAGAATCCGATTAGAAAGATGTTTCACCTCGATCGTGAACTTACGATGCGGCCGACCAGTAGTCACCCTGTTACGAGCATCTCGTCGCTGACGACCGCTTGGAACGATCTGCCCGTTTTATTGGGAGCTAATCGTTTTCAAAAAGTGAAGTCGTTTGGAAAAGTGTTGCTCGAGACGGGCAAGCAGGAACCACTTTTGGTCTCGGGACAGTATGGACTGGGACGCGTACTGGCATTTGCCGGAGACTCCACTTGGCGTTGGGCACGCATGGGGCATGCAGCGGAACTCCGCCGTTTTTGGCGAAACAGCGTATTATGGATGGCCCGTCGAGAGGACCTACAGCAACAAGATATCTGGTTGCGGATGGATCAAAGAAGGATAACGCCGGGAGTTGAACTCGCTTTTGAACTTGGTGTGGATTCGCTGGGTAGTCGTGTTGTCGCCGCAGATGATTTGCGGTGGGAAGTCGAGTTGGTTCGCAGTGGCGACGAGGCGGATGTGGTACAAGTCCGTCGCCAAAACCAACAATGGTTGGGGATGTTGCGCAACCTCGAACAACCCGGTGACTACAAACTGTCAGCCATCGCATTTGTCAACGATGAAGAATTGGGAACTGCTCAAGCAGCGTTTCAAGTTATCGATGTGCAGCCAGAGAAAAGTAATCCAATCGCTGATATTACTCAACTTAAACGCCTAGCTGCTATGACTGCGAGTGACGGTGGCGAAGTGGTTGCACCAGAAAGATTAGCGGAGCACGTCAAAGATATTATTGATAACGCTAAACAACTCGAAGTTGAGGTGCAAGTGACTTGGCAATTCGGCAGGTCACCAGGTAGCACTTGGCTGATCCTTACCATCATCTCGAGCCTATTTTCAGTCGAGTGGTTTTTGCGTAAAAAATTTGGCTTGGTTTAATAGTAACCGCGATGAAGGTTGATCATCCGGCGCTATGGCGTATACCAATGTGGATCTTGGTATTTGGAATCGAGTAATTCGTTGAGTAGCTGACGGGGGATGTCGCCATTGGCCGCATCTGGTGCCCAATGTTGAATCAGAGCTTGTTTGAGTTGTTCTACGTCATGGCCGATATTTGCGACGAAATCTAGATGTGATCGGCTATTGCGATAATCGGGTTTTCGCGGGGGAATCGTGAGATACCGAGACATCTTTTCGAGGTCAAATTGACACAGCAGTGTGCCGTGGTAGAGAACATGGCTGCGCGTACGCCTGAGACTGTTGCCAGAAACCTTGCGGTTTTGATAGACGAGATCACTGAACCCTTGGATTTGGCAATGGATATCCAATGGTGCGAGGATACCGATCAATTCACTTAGAATAGTGTCGTGACAATTTTGATTGTCATGGAATTGGGGATGTTGATCGAGATTTAATACGAGGGCATACATCAGGCAGCCAGGGCCCGTCAAAACAGTTCCTCCGCCGCTCGCTCGCCTCAATACCGCAACACCATCCTGTTGACATGCTGGCAGATTTAATTCTTCTTCAACTTTTCCACTACGGCCCATCACAACTGCATATTGGTTTGGTTCCCACACACGCAGACAATCTAGGTCACTGTTGTGCTGTTCGGCATACAGTAACAGCGATTCATCAAGAGCGATGTTTTCAACGGGTGAATCTAAAGTGGTATCAAACAATTGCATAAGCGACGGGGTGGGTACCGTTCGGGTGAAAGGGGTTATGTGTACAAACGAGCGTTTTTTAGCTAGAAACGAAGATAGAATCTTGTTTTGACTTGACGCTACTAGTGACCAATCTACACTAAAATCTTATGGGTTTATGTACCCAAACTATGGAATATAAGGAGCCGGAAAACCTTGAGCGAGCAATCGGAAAATCAAAGACAAGAGGAGGTGGCCGAAAATTCTTCGACCGTGTCCTCAGCAAATAGCGCGTTGCCGGAAATCCGCCCACCTAATGCTGGATTTATCCTACAGTTATTTCTGATTCCGATGATGATCGTTTCGGTGATTATTTGTGTTTGGTTGTTATTCAATTTTATATCGCGAGGTGAAACTCCCACCGAATTAGTGCGTGGCCTACAGAAGATGAATAATGCCAGTTGGCAAAAAGCCTACACGCTGTCGAGTTTGTTACGTGCGCCGGCAAGCGAATTGAGGAATGATGAAGAGTTGGCTCAGGAGCTGATCTCGGTGCTAGAAACGCAACTGACGGAAGAGACCGCAGATGCCAACCAAGTAAAGTTAAGAATATTTGTCTGCAAATGTTTGGGTGAATTTGAAATCGACACAGGCTTATCCGCTTTATTAAACGCTGCGCAACAAACCGACAATAGAAACGACTTAGTGATTGCTTTAACGGCAGTGGAAGCGGTCGCCGTTCTGATGAGCAATCTTGATGAATCCGTACGCGCAGAGAATTACGACCGCACCGTCGAAACCTTGCTCGCTGCCTCCAATGAGCAGGCGGAGAATCCAGATTATGCGTTGCTTGTTAATCAACTTCGATCCGCCGCTGGATTTGCTTTAGGCGTCGCTGGCGGGGAAAAAGCAATCCAACGTTTAGTGTCTATGCTTGACGACGCCCATCCCAATGCACGATTTAATGCAGCGATGGGCTTGGCACGATATGGTAAATTGGAATCAACAGCGGTGTTATTAGAGATGCTAGATCCGGAAAACGAAGCCATTATCAGTGGCGAACCGGAAGGCAGCCATGCGTTTAAAAGAAGTGTTGTCATCACCAATGCAATTCGAGCGGTAGTTTCATTGTCCGAGTTTCATCAGGTCGCTGAGTTATCTGATTTGATTAATGCCATGCAGAAACTTGATTCAAATGAAAATGTGGTAAGCCAAACGAAATTGCTTGCAAAAGATGCCGTAGTAAAAATCCGAACAAAATAAAAAGATAACCTTAGTGTTTGCGAAAGCAAATTGAATGTCAGAATCATCAGATAACCATCTATTGCAAGGCAAGCGTGTTGCGTTTGTTGGAAAACTGGGGGGTGGGTTTATGATGAATTCTGATGACGTGGAAGAAGCCAACGTCGATGTTATCGTACTCGGGGCGGAGCAGTGGCCTCCGACAAATCCTGAAAAAATATTACCGCAAACGGTTTTAACGGCGGTTTCAGCGGGGCAAGCAGAGATCATAACCGAGACTCAATTTTGGGAACGGTTGGGGATGCTAGATCCCGATCAAAATATTCGCCGGTTGTATACGCCAGCCATGCTGGCAGAGATGCTGGAGGTTTCGGTCGCTGTGATTCGACGCTGGCATCGACGTGGGTTAATTATACCCACGAGGGAAGTACACCGGTTACCCTACTTTGACTTTCAAGAAGTTGCCACGGCTCGTCACCTCGCTGAGATGTTATCCGCCGGAGCCTCGCCCGCTCAAATCGAAAAACGTTTGGCAGAATTGGCCAAATACGTCCCAGATGTTGAACGCCCATTAGCTCAATTGTCGGTGATTGTTCAAGGAAAAGAGATATTGTTACGTCAGGGCGAAGGATTGATTGAGCCCAATGGTCAAATGCGATTGGATTTTGACGCGATGGAGGAGCCTGATCATACGATCGGCGAAGTCCACACCGTAGGCGAATTGCAACTGGAGCCGCCACATATATCAGCTAAGGATATTATTGAGATTAGTGAACAAGATGTTTTGGCGGCACTCGACGGAGATGCTGGAGACGGCGGTCCCCGTATTTTGTCATTTGGTGGTGCGCTTGATCGAGCGATTCATCCCGACAATCCAGAGTCGTTGTTGATGCAGGCAAGTGAGCATGAGGAAGCGGGGGAACTTGATTTAGCGATCGATGTATACCGCACATTTTTAACAGCATTTGGGCCTCGAGCCGAAGTGAATTTTCAACTAGCGGAATTGCTTTATCGTCGCAATGATTATGCTGCTGCTCGTGAACGATATTATATGGCGATTGAGATAGACGAAAACTATGTGGAAGCTCGTGCTAACCTAGGGTGTGTGTTGATTGACACCGGTGAGTTGGAGTTAGCGATTGCGGCTTTATATGGCGCTCTAAAATATCATCCAGATTATCCGGATGTACATTATCATTTGGCGCGTACCCTTGATGAGCTTGGTCAACCTGAGAAAGCGATTGATCATTGGCGTGCGTTTTTGGTTTTATCGCCAGACAGTCCATGGGCTCAACAGGCACGAGACCGTTTGTTGTAAGGATATCCAACCCGGTTCAACCAGTGAGCCAATGCATTGCAACGATTGACAGGAACAAGAATGTTTGAGAACGAACAATTAAACGATATTTTCTTTAGCTATACGCATGTTGAGTCTACAACATGGTTATATCTAACGTTGTTTCTCACCGTTACACTGTTCTTCAAATTTGGAAGATTGTTTAGCATTCGCAATTTAGACGTCTTTCTAATATCTCTTTTCACTCCGGGATTCCTACTAGTTTCGCATGGAATGACGAACGGCTTTCAGGATATTGAACGCCTAGGATATATCGTGTTGTGGATCGTTGGCGGGATACTAGTGGTCAGGATGTTATATGACTGTACATTGGTAAGACGCCCTCTGCTGGAGCCAAACTTATCCGCCGGTGGACTTACTTTCTTGCTGGTCGCCCTGTCTATATTGTTAGTCAGCAATGTTACCGTCGGTTATTTAGAGAATGACAGACAGCTTGAAGTCGAGCAATATCCCAACCATATGCCGGGCTATCGTATTCTTGAAGATATCCCGCCAGTGGCAGTTGCTTTTTGGGAATCGCCGTTCGAATTGGTTCATCGAGGTGGCGAAGATCCGGGCGTATATCGGTTTGAAATGACACAGCGATTGGCGCTGATTATTGTTTTATTGGCACACTTGGCAATCGTCGGTGGACTGATTTTATTTGGATCGCTGCATTTCCAGAATATGAATATGGGTCTTGGTGCTGCCGTGTTTTATCTGTTGGTTCCCTATACTGGTGAAATGGGTGGGCATGTTCATCACGTGTTACCAGGTGCATTATTGGTTTGGGCGCTGCTGTGTTATCGCAGGCCGTTCATCGCAGGTCTATTTCTGTCACTTGCCTTTTGCATCTATTATCCATTGTTCTTATTGCCGTTGTGGATCGGATTTTATTGGCAGCGCGGTTTGCCCAAGATGTTGGTCGGAGTGGTAATGGGATGGGGTCTTTTGATCGCTGGATTAGTTTTAACGCAACGGCCAGAAACCGGCGATTTAATTTTACAGATTAAAAGAATGCATGGGTTCTTGATGCCCGAAATGGACAGAGATGTGTTGAAGGGGATGTGGCAATTACATTGGGTGCCTTCGTATCGCATTACCTTCATCGCTTTCTTTTTTATGATGAGCATTATGTTTGCGATTTGGCCAGCGAAGAAAAACTTAGCAACGTTGATCAGTTGTAGTGCCGCCTTGTTGTTAGCGACGCGATTTTGGAATGGCGGAGGCGGTGGGCTGTATCTTGGCTGGTCACTACCGCTGATTATTTTGATTATGTTTCGACCGAACCTCGAGGATCGGATTATGTTGCCGCCTCAATCCATCAATTGATGCTTTGCGGGAGATCAGCAGTGATTGCGAAATTGCTTTTTGGAGGAACATGTAATGGTTGATTCGGTAGCAGATCACCGCGCTCAAGGTGGACAGCGGTGTGGTTGTTGTGTGATTACAGTAAGTGATACACGGACCGTGGAGACAGACACGGGTGGCGCTTTGGTAGTCGAGCGATTAACTGCTGCCGGGCACGAAATTTTGCGGCGTGAGATTGTTCCGGACAATCCAGAGCCGATGATCGCATTGTTGCGGCAGTGTGAATCCGACGCAAATATTCAAGCTGTTTTATTGACGGGTGGGACCGGCATAGCGGATCGTGATCAGACGTTTGAAACCGTCAGTGGTTTGTTGAACAAAATCATACCGGGATATGGCGAATTGTTTCGTTCATTAAGTTATGCAGAAATCGGTTCCGCTACGATTTTGTCGCGTACAGTCGGCGGATTGATGTCACAGACGGTTGTGTTGACGATGCCAGGGTCACCAAAAGCGGTAGAGCTTGCTATGGATAAGATCATTGTACCGGAGCTTGGGCACCTCGTGCACGAAGCCAACAAATAGCCGACACTATGCGGCAGGAAGATTTACTCGCCGGACTCATTGATCAGGTTGATGAGTAGCCGCAACCGACCGTGTGCTCGGCGATTAAAGTTAAAGACCAAACGTGACATATCGTTTGTCGTTTCGTCATCTTTTTCTTCTTCGAGTCGCCCTGCGTGTTGTTCAAATTCACCACCATTAAGAATGTCCGTGAATTCTTGATTGATGGTGGCTAACAACGATTCGCTGAGTTCTTGGTGTAGTCGCAGAATTAAGTCTCGCCCAACGTACCGCATACTATGAAATACTCGATAGTAATTCATGATCTCATGAGCGGCTTCTTCGTAATTGTCGGTAACCGAATACAGGTGCAAGTCGTCCGGAGAAATCATGCCGTCACGGAGTAGATGTTCGCGGATGAATTGATCGAGGGTTGTCCAGAAGTTCCCGCCCGGTGCATCCGCAAATATAACCGGCACCAATTCTCGTTTGCCGGTTTGAATCAAGGTGAGCACTTCTAAGGCTTCGTCTAACGTTCCAAACCCGCCGGGGTAACAGACGACTGCGTCACATTCTTTGACGAACATGAGTTTGCGTGTAAAGAAGTACTTCATGTTGACCAATTTATGATCGTCGGCAATGATCGGATTTGCGTGTTGTTCAAAGGGCAGCATGATATTGAGCCCCATCGACATTTCACGGCCGGCACCCACATGCCCCGCTTCCATAATTCCTTGAGCGGCACCTGTCACGATCATCCATTCATGCTTGGCCATTTCGGCACCAAACTGAACGCAGGCTCGATAAGTGGCTTCCGTGGCGGCTGTTCGCGCGGATCCAAACACAGTTACTTTACGTTGATTGCGATACGGTGCAAACACTTTGAAAGCATACCGCAGTTCCCGCAATGTGCGGCTGAGAATTTTCAAGTCGCCACGATCCACGCGATCGTCGGCTAATCGCTCAGCGGATAAGCGAATACGATCTAGTAGATCATCAATGCGGTTTTGTTTTTGGCTGTCGGACATATTTTGAATCCTCGGGCTCGATAGAATACTTTTATCAACATTCGTTGCAGCACTATTCTTCACTTTTTTGTCAGACAGTGCAAATAGATTCTGGCATGCCCGCGTCGTTTAGTGATCATTTCAACGAATAAGACTTGTCTCGAAATATTGAATACTCCGAATTACCATCAGCTGCGACAGCGTTTCGTTGCGGTAATTAGGCCGTGCGTTTGAGTCGCTGGTATGCCATGATGATTTCATAAAAATCTTTGCTGATGGAGATTTTATCGTCAGAGAAATCTCGAATCCACAATCGCTGCGATAGCAAAGCATCGGTAAGTGCAGGTAGGATATCGCCTAATTGAACTTCGATGTGCGTTTCATGTTTGAGTGTGTTAGCGACGTCAGCATGGCCGGGCTGAGTGGGTTTCAAAGGCAGGATATCACGTTGCATCGGAAAATTCACTCAATAAAAGTTGTAATTTCGATACAGGCTAAGCGAACGTCCATGTTCGCTGTGCATATTGCCCATACCTAACAACATCGTGTTGCTGTTCGAATAAATCGTCGACAAAATGCCAATTCTTTGACGAATCTACTATTTTCTGCAAACTATGGCGCTCTTTGGCAACGGTCAATCGGCTACGTAGAATCTAGCCCCCGATGGTCGCTTGAAACTACTGGTGTATATTGAAGAGGTCATGAAAACGGATCTATCTTCCAATACTGGTTTTGACGGACTGCGAGTGGCGGCATTTGAAAGTCGCCGCAATACCGAGCTTGCGCGCCTCATTGAAAAACGAGGTGGTGTCGCTTTTGTTAGCCACTCGATGCAGGAAGTCATTGAAGAAGACAACCGACCGAGTATCGACTTAGCGAACCATATCATGACAGGTGAAATGGACGCACTGGTTTTGATGACGGGTGTTGGAGTGCGTTATTTAATGCGGAACGTAGAACGGCATGTGGATATGGAGCGATTCCTGAATTGTCTTACAGATATGACAACGATCGCTCGCGGCCCCAAAGCGATAGCTGCGTTGAAAGAGTATGGGATCACCCCGACATTTACTGTGGCCGCACCCAACACCTGGCGCGAAGTACTAGCGACATTTGATACCCACCTACCTGCAAACCAAGTCAATATTGCGATACAAGAATATGGTAAACCCAACGCAAGTTTAGTTGCTGGTTTGGAAGCCCGCGGAGCGAAAGTTCACTCGGTCAAGGTGTATCGTTGGGAATTACCGGAGGATACAGCACCGCTTCGAGAAAACCTACAGGCCATTGTCGACGGTGACCGTGATGTTTTGCTTTTTACTTCAGCACATCAATTAACCAATCTCTTAGCATTAGCCGAACAATTAGATTTACTGGAATCACTGCGAGACGCCATGAATCGTAGTGTAGTTGTTTCGATTGGTCCGACCACGTCCGAATGGATTCGTGACAATGGATTAATTGTGGACCTAGAACCAGAACACTCAAAAATGGGGCAGCTCGTTGTGCATGCTGCTCAATTTTCCCATGAAACATTACAACGAAAACAAAGGATTCATCATATGCTCTCTGGCCCAATGTCCGATGCGTTAGACAAAAATGCCCCTTGGTTTGACAGTTTATTCTTACGGGCATGTCGGGGCGAATCGACGGATGTGACGCCCGTGTGGTTAATGCGCCAAGCTGGGCGATACATGCAAGAATATCGAGAAATTCGCAGTAAGACGACTTTTCTAGAGCTCTGCAAGTCCCCCGAACTGTGTTCTGAAATTATGGTGACTGCTGTTAACCGCTTAGGTGTTGACGCAGCTATTATATTTTCCGACCTCTTGCCGATTCTTGAACCGATGGGGCTTGATTTAGAATTTGCCAAAGGGGAAGGGCCGGTGATTCATAACCCTATTCGAGAAGCAGCCGACATTGATCGAGTTGTTGAATTGGAGTCGGTTGAGGCGTTGGATTTTGTTATGGAAACGGTCAAACTGACGCGGCAGGATCTACCGGCCGATATGCCGCTGATTGGGTTTTCCGGCGCACCGTTTACATTGGCCAGCTATGCGATTGAAGGTGGCTCTAGCCGTAACTACTTGAATACCAAGACCATTATGTATCGCGATCCCGGTGCCTGGAAGGAATTGATGGGACGTTTTGTACGAGCAATCACTCGTTACCTGAATGCACAAATCGCCGCTGGTGTGCAATGTGTTCAGCTTTTTGATTCTTGGGCGGGCTGTCTTGGAACCGATGATTATCGAGAATATGTTTTACCCTATGTACAGGAAATAATTGCCGGCTTGGTCCCTGGGATTCCAGTCATTAACTTTGCGACAGGTAATCCTGGGTTGTTACCAATGTTGGCAGAGGGTGGCAATTGCGTCGTCGGAGTGGATTGGCGGACTCGCTTGGATGATGCGTGGGATATTATTGGCCACGATCGCAGCGTCCAAGGTAATCTTGATCCATTAGTATTATTGGCCGATGTTCCGACCATTCGCAAACGGACGGAAATGGTTTTAGATCAAGCCAATGGTCGCAACGGCCATATATTTAATCTAGGCCACGGGGTGCTTCAACAAACTCCCGTGGATAATGTTATCGCATTGGTTGATGCAGTGCATGAAATAAGTAGCCGGTAAAGTGGTCCGGTTCCATCGTAAGCGGACGAATGGGAGGGGCTCATGCTACAATGATTAAAATAAGATTCGATAGAAAAATAGCAAGGATACTAGATTACGATGGCAGATTCTCTTTTTGAACAACTCGAACAACAATCTACCTCTGGTGGAGTGGACGCGGTGCTGAAACATTTGATTAGCAGCTTGCAAGAGGACAAGAAACATCACGAATTGTTCGAAGCCCTAAAGATGCAAGCCCGCCACCTCGCTGGACTACCGTTGCTCTATGGTGAAACAGACGATGACCTCGATTCCCAACAGCGGACATTACTAGAAGACGGGTTGCTTGGTGCTTGTCGACAAGTTGGAACTGGATTGCTCGAGGATGGGCGTGTCTCTGAAGGTTGGATGTATATGCGCCCAGTCGGTGATATGGCTGCTGCTCGGGAATTGATCAATAAGATTGACATCCAAGATGACAATATTGATGAAATGGTCGAAGTCTTACTGCAAGAAGGCGTGGATCCAGCTCGTGGTTTTTCGGTCATGCTGCAAAATTTTGGTACGTGCAATGCAATCACAACGTATGAGTCAGTGATGCCTCAAAAAGGTAAAGCGGATCAACGGGCAGTGGCACAACTGTTGCTTAGACACGTGCATCAAGAGTTGTTTACAAATGTCAAAGCGGATGTCTCAACTCGTCAAGACAGTGTATTGCAAGCGCTTGACACAAACCAGGACGGTGAAATTTCCGCTGACGAAATAACCACTGCTGTTGATACACTTAAGTCGCTTGATCAAGACGGCGACAGCAAACTGACCATTGACGAACTCAAGCCAGAGCCGACTGGCACCACACTCGCTGAACTGATCGACGGCCAAGAAGGTATGTTCGGAGAACACTCTTACCATATTGATACCACTCATTTGGCGTCGACTACTCGAATCAGCCGGATACTCGAAGACGAAGAAAGTTTGCGATTGGCATTGGACTTAACGCAGTACGGTAAAGAGCTTCACGAGCAGTTTCAGTACGAAGGCGAAGAGCCCTTTACGGACATTTATCGCCACCACGCTTTTTACTATCAAGCATTGCTGGGTGAAAATTTGGAGGAGGCTTTGGCTCATTTCAAAGATCGATCGGACAACGTGAATCCCAAGGAATGGGGAACCGCCGCCATTGAAATCTATATCGATTTACTCGCACGCGTCGGCAAAATTGAAGAAGCAATTGCCGTTACAATCGAAAAAATAAAGCCCGGGCAACGAACTATGGGTCTAGCACCTTCGTTGCTCGAACTCTGTGAACGCGGTGGCAACTATTCACCATTGATGGACGCTTGTCGGGGATCTGATGACGTGTTGGGCTTTGCCACAGGTTTGATGCAAGCGAAAACAATGATCCAGCTTGATTCTGCAGGGTGCAATTTGCCTGGCGAGTGATATTTATGTTGATTCTATAGTAAGAGAATGAAATAACGATGGTTGAAAAAGCAACGCTTAATAGCGAACGATTGCTGAGTCGCTTTCTGCGATATGTACAAGTAAACACGACTGCCGATGCACAAACTGATGAGTATCCCAGTAGCGCTGGACAATGGGAGTTAGGCGAGATTTTGCTCGCGGAACTCAATGAGATTGGGGCAGACGATGTACACGTGGATTCTAAGGCATTGGTGTGGGCGATGATTCCCGGCAACGTTCCCGATGCGGAAACAATCGCTTGGAATGCTCATCTCGATACATCCCCGGAAACTACCGGGGACAATGTGCAGCCGCAAGTCATTGAATCTTATGGCGGTGGTGATATTGTTTTGCCGGGTGATACCTCGAAAGTAATCACTGTTGCTGAATCGCCCGAACTTGAGGCATTAATCGGCAAGACTTTGATTACGACTGATGGGACAACGTTGCTCGGTGGTGACGACAAAGCGGGCATCGCAATTATTATGGAATCCGCTCAATATCTTCTCGACCACCCAGAAATCCCGCACGGCCCGATTCGTATACTATTTACGTGCGATGAAGAAATTGGTCGCGGAATTAATCACGTTGATATTGAAAAAGTTGGAGCGGTTGCAGCTTATACACTTGATGGTGGTGGAGCGGGAGATATTGACATTGAAACCTTCTCGGCCGATGGTCTTAAGATCACGGTACAAGGCGTCAACATTCATCCATCCATCGCCAAGAACCGCATGGTCAATGCCCTCCGCGCGGCAGGAGCATTACTCGAGCGAATGCCTACGGATCAAGCACCGGAAACAACGAGTGAGCGGGTAGGGTTTATGCATCCTTATGTTGTTCAGGGCGGAGTGGCGGAAGTCGTGATCGACGTTTTATTGAGAGACTTTGATACTGAGCAATTACAAGTCAAAGCAGATTTAGTGACAGCAATCGCTCGAGATGTGGAACAGGATTACCCGGGTATTACGATTAACATTGAACATCAGAAGCAATATCGCAATATGGCAGATGGTTTGCCGGTAGAGCCTCGAGCGGTTGAGTTTGCCGAACAAGCCCATCGAGAATTAGAGGTGCCCGTCCGTTTGAGCTCCATTCGTGGTGGTACCGATGGATCCATGTTTACCGAAAAAGGATTGCCGACTCCGAATCTATCCAGTGGCCAGCACATGCAACATTCGCCGTTGGAGTGGGCGTGTTTAGATGAGATGGTGTTGCAGGGGCAGGTTTTGATCCAAACGACAATGCTGTGGGCACGAAATGCGGATGCAATTAACGAGGTTTGAAAAATATCCAAAACCACCCAATGCAATGGTTTTGATGACCTTTGGAGCAAAAAATTATCTATGGATGATATCAAATACTTTATTTTCGATATTGAGTCGATTGCCGATGGTGAATTAATCTCGCGGTTAAGATATCCGACGGCCGAGCTCGATCCTGCCGCCGCGGTTGCTCAGTATCGTGAAGAGTTATTAGAAGAAAAGGGATCAGATTTCATACCGCCTACCTATCACTTACCTATTTCCTTAGTAGTTGGCAAAGTGAACGCGGAATTGCAATTGGTGGACCTAGTCGCGTTAGATGAACCAGAATGTCGCCCTGCTGAAATCACTCGTTTGTTTTGGTCCGGCTGGGAAGCATACAAGAAACCGACATTCGTGACCTTCAATGGTCGTTCTTTTGATATTCCCGTCATGGAACTTGCTGCGTTTAGGTATGGCCTGAGTCTTAAAGAGTGGTTTGCATGGAATGCTCGGAACTTTGACCAACCACGTTACCGCTTCAATCATCACTCACACTTGGACTTGCAAGAAGTTCTTTCGAATTTTGGTGCTGCTAGGCTCAATGGCGGATTGAATTTAATTGCAAACCTAATTGGCAAACCTGGGAAAATGGATGTGGCCGGGGATATGGTGCAGGATCTGTATGAACAAGGTGCGCTTACGGAAATCAACAACTATTGTCGTTGTGATGTTTTGGATACTTATTTTGTTTTCTTGCGGACCAATGTTCTGATTGGGAAATTGTCGCTTGAACGTGAACAACATATCGTCCAGCAAACTCGCAGCTGGTTAGAATCCCAAGCATCCGATAATGCGATTTTTGAGCAGTACCTAAACAACTGGGGTGATTGGAAGAACCCTTGGGCTACGACTAAGGACGAATGAAAATGAACAACTCAGAACGATCGCAGGCCGGATATGAGCTAGCGGATTTTTCTCAAATTCAAGGCGTCCCCTGTCCCTGCGGAACTGCTCGCCGAGCCTTTGCCGATGTAGAGGATTTTCCAGGCACAGTGCATGTCACTGAAATATGCATGTCTGCGAAATTACATTATCACAAGCAACTCACGGAAACGTATTATTTCTTGGAATGTGACGCGGATGCGCAAATGCAATTAGATGATGAAATAATCGACGTTAAACCTGGGATGTCGATTATGATTCGGCCCGGTACGCGGCATCGTGCGTTGGGTCAAATGAAAGTCTTGATTTTGGTCTTGCCAAAATTTGACCCCGCAGACGAATGGTTTGATTAATCATCAAACCGCTGTCAATTTGCCGCAACAAGCCATAACGGTTGTGCTGATCGAACCATGAACTACCTACTTTGGTGCTAAAATATCCGTAAGGGAACAGTGCCCGTAGACTTGAATCAACCTGCTTTGCGTCTTATCCTAGATGGTTGGGAACGCCGCTTTTTATATTGATTTCATCCTTAGGGAGCAGAGATGCGACAACAAACAAAAATTCATCAGCTGAGTACAGCTAGCTTGAACCTTGTAATCGCCCTTGGCTTTGGTTTACTCATAGGTCTAAGTGGTTGTTCAGATTCTCCAACGCAGCCCAAGGACCTAGCACCGCCACCATCGTTTGATAATTCTACGGATGATTCCTTTGACTTTGATCCGCCCGCACCCACTGCTCCCTTAGATCTAGCACCCATCGAAGAACCCTTTGCAGGTGAAACTGAAGACTCGGTGGAACCAACAGCGGGAACAACGGAAACATTGGTTGGCGATCCAAGTGAGCGAAAGGGTGTTGATTGGACGTTTTGGCGTGGCCCTGCTTACAACGGAACATCCCCTGAAACTGGTCTGATTGATGACTGGGACCCAGTCGGTGGTGCAGGCAGCAATGTCAGCTGGAAACGGACGGATATTGGTGGTCGCAGTACTCCGGTTGTTATGAATGGACGGTTGTATTTGTTAACGCGAGCGGAACGAGAGACATCCAGAGAAGGTGAAAAGATTGTATGTTTGAATGCACTTACCGGAGAAACGATTTGGGAAAATCGTTTTAACGTGTGGTTGTCCGATGTCCCGGATACTCGAGTCGGCTGGAGTAATGTTACGGCTGATCCGGCGACGGGCAATATTTATGCGCTCGGTGTGTGTGGCTATTTCCAATGTGTAAATGGTGAAACGGGAAAGACAATTTGGTCAGTACCCATGCATGAGCGATTTGGTTTGTTGAGCACTTATGGTGGCCGTACGAACACACCTGTGATTGTTGATGACATCGTTATTATTAGCTCGATTGTGATTGGTTATGGCGACATGGCAAAGCCCGCACATCGGCTTATCGGCTTTGATAAAAACACAGGTACGGTCGTGTGGTTCAACGGAACGCGTCCTTTACCCTACGACACGAATTACAGCAGTCCTACAGTGACTGCGTTGGCCGGCCAGAAGGCACTGGTTTTTGGTTCTGGCGATGGAGCCGTTTGGGCCTTCCAGCCTCGAACAGGTCAACCAATTTGGCAGTACAAACTGTCTCGACGCGGGCTGAACGTGTCACCACTTGTCATTGGCGATCAAGTATTCAGTGGACACAGCGAAGAAAATATCAAGGGTACGACGATGGGCGCGGTTGTGTTAATAGATGCTTCCGGAAAAGGTGATGTAACAGCGTCGGGTGAACTATGGAAACATGATGAGGTGATGATGGGCAAGTCGTCGCCTATCAGTATTGGCGATCGGATATATTGTTTTGATGATCGCGCGAAAATATATGTTTACGATAAAAACAGTGGCGAGCAAATCGGGAATCGCATTGCCTTGGGACGAGTAATGCGTGGTAGCCCACTGGTCGCCGACGGCAAAATTTATGCGATCGGTAATTCTGGAAACTGGGCAATTATGCAAACCGACGAAGACGCTGGTTTAATAAAAATTGCTAACGGTCGATTGCCCGCTGGTGAAAGTATGGATGCTTCGCCCATCGTGTCTCACGGTCGGCTCTATCTGCAAACATCGGGTGGGCTGTACTGTTTAGAAGACTCAGCGAAAACCTCTGCAGTCACCGCTGGGAATCCCCAGGGCGTGGAAGCGGCGTTAGAAGATAAAACCGTTGCTCATTTGCAAGTGATCCCAGCTGACGCCTTGGTTAAGCCAGGTGAGCAGATTCAATATACAGTTCGCACTTACAATGCCGTTGGGCAACTATTAGGAGAAACAGATGCTGCGACGTTTACCGCTGCTCAGCATGGCGCATTTTCTGGTTCTGTCTTTACCGCTGCGGCAGATGTCGCTCACGTTGCGACGGATATCACCGTAACCGCAGGAGATGTCAAAGGGACTGCCCGAGTGCGAATTGTACCCGGCTTGCCTTGGAAATTTGATTTCGAAGAATTGTCCGCTCCACCGGTTTCATGGGTAGGAGCTCGTTATCGCCACATCGTCCGTGAAGTGGACGGGAGTAATGTCATGGTGAAGATAACCACTATCCCCAAAGGAACTCGAAGTCGTAGCTGGATGGGTTATTCAGATCTATCCAACTATACGATTACTGCCGACGTGCAAGGCGCACGAACTAATGACAAAATGCCGGATATAGGATTGCTTGCTCAGGGCTACGCTCTTGATCTTCAAGGCGAAAATCAAAAGTTGCAAATCAGATCTTGGGTGCCTCAGCAACGCATGGCTAAAAGTATCGATTTCAGCTGGAAAGAAAACACTTGGTATACAGTTAAATTCAAGACCGCTGTGGAAGATGGTGTTGCGGTTTTGCGGGCTAAAGTATGGGTTCGTGGAGAAGAGGAACCGCAAGCGTGGTTGCTCGAAGCGACTGACGATGTGCCCAATACCCAAGGTAGCCCAGGCTTGTATGGAAATGCCAAAGACGCAGAATTATTCATAGACAATATTTCTGTAACTGCAAATAGTACCGACGAATAAGAGACAAACATATAACGTAGGGACCGGCTTTCGACACAGGAGGAAGTGCGGACCGCACTGTTTACATAATATGGAACGGAGAATAGGGTAATGAGGAATTTACGAATTGCTGGAGTGTTAGGTTTTTGTTTCCTTTTGGGTCTTGTGCTAATGGCCGCCATGGTGGGTTGTTCAACGGACCAAACGGAGAAAATCGACGTCCCTCAAAGCACAACCACCGATACAGAAACCGACCTGTCGGCGATCGATCCAGTCGACCCAGTAGATCCAGTAGACACTGTTGATCCAGTAGACACTGTTGATCCAGTAGACACTGTTGATCCAGTCGATACTGTTGATCCAGTCGATACAGTTACTCCAGCAAGCCTGTTTGCATTTGAGCTTGATGACAAAGGAAATCCTATTATCCAAAGTGGTGATTGGGGACAATGGGGTGGAACTTCATATCGTAACAATACGCCTGTTGCTACGGGGATTCCAATTGATTGGAGTGTCGGGCGGCTGAATCGAGAAACCGGTGTTTGGGCAAATCAAAAAAACATTAAATGGGTTTCGCCCGTTGGAAGTCAAACGTATGGCAACCCTGTTGTTAGCGGTGGCAAAGTTCTTGTGGGTACGAATAATAGTGGGGGTTACCTGCCGCGTTATACACCCAATACCGATTTGGGTGTACTGTTGTGCTTTGATGAAAAGACCGGCGAGTTTCTGTGGCAACATTCGAGTGAAAAATTATCGACTGGTCGCGTGCATGACTGGCCTCTACAAGGAATCTGTAGTGCCTCGTATATCGAAGGAGATCGCGTTTGGTTTGTGTCGAGCCGAGGATTGGTTGTCTGCGCCGATTTAGATGGATATTATGACGGCACCGATGATGGTGATATTGTTGGCGAGCGGGCGAGACTGGCCGATATTCGCTCCAATGACGACGCCGCTATTGATAAAGTAGCACCGGCAGCAAAAGCACTAGATGCTGGAACCGTTGATGACGTGGTACGAGCAGCTGTGGCTAAAGCTGGGTTTGAATTGCCGCCTGAAGCAGCGGTTACGACGGACACAGCAGGGAAAAAGTGGACCATTGTGGCACAGGTCGATGGTAATGAACGTACGTTGATTGCTCAAATTATTGGTCCTAAACTTAGCTTGTTTAAAGTGGTCACGGTCGCTGATAAAACGGAAGCCGATACCCTGTGGGAATACAACATGATGGCGGAGTTAGAAGTTTCCCAACATAACATGTGTAACTGCTCGATCACTGCACTTGGAGATATCTTGTTTGTTAACACCTCGAATGGCCTCGATGAATCGCACCTTAACCTGCCTTCACCAGATGCACCTAGCTTTATTGCCATGGATAAAAACTCGGGCAAAGTATTGTGGCAAGATGGTTCGCCAGCAGCTCAGATATTGCACGGGCAATGGTCTTCGCCGACCGTAGCTTTGTTAGATGGAGTTGCTCAAGTTATTTTTGCTGGTGGCGACGGTTGGGTATATAGTTTTAAAGCCAATGGTGGCAAAGACGGCGCTGGCGAGTTGCTATGGAAGTTTGACGCTAATCCAAAGACCAGTAAGTGGATCCTTGGCGGTCGTGGTACTCGTAATAACTTAATTGCTACACCGGTTGTATATGACAACAAAGTCTATATCGCTGTTGGTCAGGATCCTGAGCACGGCGAAGGCGTTGGACACCTATGGTGTATTGCGGCAAATAAGCGTGGTGATGTCAGTCCGGAATTGGCTGTGGATATTGCCAGTGGTGAGATTCTTAAGCACCAGCGGTTACAGGCGGTCGTTGAAGAAAACGGGCAGGTCGCTCGTGACAATCCCAATTCATCTGTTCTCTGGCACTATAGCGATGTTGATCGAGATGGCGATGGTGACATCGGGTTCGAGGAACGAATGCATCGTAGTTGTGGAACCGTTGCCATCAAAAATGACTTACTGTATATCTCAGACTTTAGCGGACTATTCCATTGCTTGAATGCTCAGACCGGCGAGGTTCATTTTACCTACGACATGTTTGCTGCGGCGTGGGGTTCACCGTTGATCGTTGATGGGCATGTGTTTATCGGTGACGAAGATGGCGATATTGCTATTTTTGATTTAGCGGCTAATGCGACTACCCCGATTAAAGAGATCAATATGGGTAATTCAATTTACAGCACACCGATCATTGCCAATGGCACCTTGTTTATCGCTAACAAGACCCACCTATTCGCTATTGAAACAGCAGAGAGCGAATAAGAGTCGCCACGTCGCTGCTATTTAACCGGCATCTCTTCGATGGGGATTTCCTCTTCGATTTTGCCGCGGATCATGCAGTGATTGGCTTTGCCTTTTTTGTTGAGCTTGGCAAGCTTCTCTTTCGCGTCTTTTTCTTCATGAAAAGCAAATTGTGCAACGATTTTCATTGTCGGCGAGTAGATATTCCAGATAGCTGTTTTACGAGTATAGGTTTTCTTTTTTCGTGGTCGGCGTTTCTTGGGCGCTGGTTTAACAGCCTCGTCTTTTTTGACAACAGCTTCTTTTTTAGCGGGCGTTTCCGCCGCTTTTTTCTTAGTCGCCGGTTTTTCGGCGACTTTCTTTTTAGCGGCAGGCTTTTTGGAAGCTTTCTTCTTAGGAGCTTTCTTCTTAGGAGCTTTGGCGGTGGCTTTTTTCTTTACTGCCGTTGGTTTTTTCTTGGTCGCCTTCTTTTTCGCCATGGAATTGCTGCAATCTGTTGGAGTCGAGTGAGCTGTATGAATCGTACGAATGTCGACGGGTTTCACCGGTTTAGAGGTGAAATGGCAGAATTCGCACTAGATGTTGCTCGTATAATAGTGAAATTCAATCACTCAGTGCAAACCGAATACCGCCGCGACGGCGGTGAACGGGACAATTAGTCGCCAATTTGTTGAATTTCGACAGATTTGCGTCGCAATTGACCGCAGGCAGCATCAATTTCGTTCCCCTTTAGTTGTCGAAACTGCACATTGATGTTTCCAGCTTCAAGGATGTCACGAAACCGCATGATCGAATTTTGCGATGGTCTTTTGTACGGCAGTCCGGCGACTTGATTGTATGGAATAACATTCAGTAATGCATTGCGGTGCTGCAGAATGCGAACAAGTTGCCGAGCATGAACGATTTGATCATTGATTTGATCGAGCAAGACGTATTCGAACGTCAGGCGTCGCGACGAGACGTCGAAGTAATGGTCGGCGGCGGCAAGAATTGCCTCAATACCGATATTTTTATTAACTGGAACCAGTTCGTTACGTAATTCGTCATTAGGGGCATGCAATGAGACGGCGAGTTGAAAGCGGGTATTGAGCTCGGCCAATTGATGGATGCCTGGTGGTAGTCCGACAGTGGAAATAGTGATTCGTCTAGCACTGATTCCTAACCCGTCTTTACTCGTCGCGATATCTAATGCTGGCAGCAGATGGTCTAGGTTTGCTAAGGGTTCGCCCATACCCATCACGACGATATGACTTAAGCGTTCATCTTCGGGCAACAAGCGTTGTAGCACGAGCATTTGTTCGATGATTTCGCCCGTTGTCAGATTGCGATCGACGCCGTCGAGGCCACTTGCACAAAATACACACCCCATTGCGCAACCGACTTGGCTACTGATGCAAATCGTTCGTCTCGCAGCATCACGTAACAGCACACACTCGACCGCTTTCCCATCGCTGAGCCTTAACAGTAGTTTTTCTGTTCCATCTTTTGACTTCTGGTGCAAGGCGGTGGTCGTGGTCCAGATATCGAATTCGGCAGCAGCGCTATCTCGCAATGACTGCGGCAGGTCGCTCATATCGGCGAACGTATCAGCTCGACTTTGAAATAGCCAACGCTGAATCTGTGTTGCGCGAAATGCTGGTGCTTGTTGGCCCGCGAGCCAAGTTGTAAGAGCAGATTGTGATTCTAGAATATGAGGCATAGGTTTAACGTGTTATTGCACGCGAGGATCGATAGATTGGGAGTGGTTGGCGATAAGCTGTTTAATCGTACCGTCGTTTAAGGCTTGCTCAAATTGTTCAACGGATTCGATTACCAAATGGCTACAAAATTTGACTACCCAATTATGCACCATGGGACTGATGGTGATGACTATTTTTCCGCTGCGAAATGCTTCCCACATTTCAATAGCGGTTCCCATGGAGGCGGTGGGCGCAAAAGCGACTAGACAATCGACTTCTCGACACATCTGATTATGATTAAAGAAGGTATCCCGACCAGTGTCGTCATCATAATCAATCGACTGATTATGGTTGGCCAAGGGGTCATACACTTCGGCATCGTCAAAAGTTGACAACAGCAGTTGTTCGATTTGTCTGCGATAGTTTTGAGCATGTAACTCAGCGGGTATTAACGAACCCTGCATTATTCCTGCGATAAAAAATCTCATAAGGCTCTCGGTTTCGTTCATTCGTCGGTTCAGGCTACAATCTATAAGATAGGTAAACAAAAAACATTCATCCTTGATGCCCGAATGACGGTATCCAGTGTAAACCAATTTAAGGGATAGAAAAACGTGGCGCCTCCTCAAACCTCACTGACTCCAAAAATTAAACGTACCGCGAAAGAACGCGAAGCACTATATAGTCAAGTTATCGAGATGATGGCGATTCCTGGCGGCAGTGGCCAAGAAGCTGAGATTGCAGAGTATATTCGTAGTTCATTGTTGGCTGCGGGTGCTAAGGCTAAGGCGATTCGATTCGACAGTGCCCACCGCCGTACGCGGATTAAGGGTGAGGTTGGTAACTTGATCTATCGTATGCCAGGCACGTTGGGGCGGTTTGGTGCTAGCGGAGTGTCTGCTGACCACCGCATGCTGAGCGCTCATATGGATACCGTTCCAATTTGTGTTGGTAGTCGGCCACAGCGCAAGGGTCGGAAAGTCACTTCGATTGACTCGCACACGGGCTTGGGCGCTGATAACCGTGCTGGCTGTGGCGTCATATTATCGACTGCGATTGAATTACTCAAACAGGATTTGCCCCATCCGCCCTTAACGTTTGTGTGGTTTGTTCAAGAAGAGGTGGGACTGCAAGGATCGCGGTTTGCTACCATGAGTTTGTTTGGAAACCCCAGATTGGCTTTTAACTGGGATGGAGGTCAACCCGCTAAAATGACGATTGGCGCGACCGGTGGCTATCGGATGGTCATCGACGTTAGCGGAGTTGCTGCCCATGCTGGAGTGTGCCCTGAACGCGGAGTCAGTGCGATTGCAATTGCTGCTTTGGCGATCGCTGATTTACAGGCAAACGGCTGGCACGGTTCAATATCCAAAGGGAAACGCCGTGGTACTTCTAACGTCGGAGTTATTCGAGGGGGTGAAGCTACCAATGTCGTCACGGACCATGTGTTTGTGCGAGTAGAGGCACGTAGCCACAATCGCCCTTTTCGAGAACGGATCGTGAAGGAAATCGAAAAGGCCTTTATGCGAGCTGTTAAGCAAGTGAAAAATGATCAGGGACAAATTGGCGCGGTCTCGATCAACGGACATTTGGATTATGAATCGTTCTGCTTAAAGCCGACGGAACCGTGTGTGAAAATTGCCGAGTCGGTGATTAGCGCCCAAGGTGCTACGCCGATATCTGCAATTGCAGATGGCGGCGTAGATGCGAATTGGATTACAGAACATGGGATCCCGACCGTGTCGTTGGGTTGTGGGCAAGCCAATGCACATATGGTGACAGAGTCACTAGATTTACCGCAATATTTGCTAGCCTGTAATATTGGTTTGTCGATCGCTCAGGGTTTTGGTGCGTAGCATCCTAAAGGAGATTTACGATGCAAGATGATGATGAACTTTGCCTTTGTTTTCACGTATCACGTAGAAAGGTCGCGAATTTTATTCGCATTGAACGGCCGGTCCGAGCCTCTCAAATTAGCGATTGTTCTGGTGCTGGAACGGGTTGCGGGTGGTGTCGTCCGTTCTTACAGAAAATGTTTGATAATGCGGTACAACAGGGAAAAACAGCTTCTGTGTTACCATCTGCTAAAGAATATTCACAAATGCGAAAAAATTATATCGACGAACAACAACGAACGCAAAACTCAGAGGATGATGAACTGGTTTAACTAACATGCTTAACATATGATTGGATAAGTGCAGTCGTTCTACTAGTTGGCCGTTTAGCCATTTATTTGTTCTTTTATGTTGCCTTGAAGATTTTGAAATCCTAGTTTGAAACCATCAGATTCAGCCATTATTGATTATGCTCAACTCGACCCCGATGTGCGGTTGATGCTTGAAGTGCGCGATGATAATGCGGCGGCTTTTGAGGAATTGGTATCACGCTATCAGGCGCGTCTGATAGCGGTATTCGAAAACACGGTGGGGCGTCAAGGACAGGCTGAGGATTTGGCACAGGAAGTATTTTTGCGCATCTATCGAGCTCGTAAACGCTATCAACCTGGAGCTCGCTTTTCAACTTGGTTATATAGAATTGCACACAACGTAGGGAGTAACGCTCGCCGTAGTCTCGCACGACGCCATGAAGTTAATATTGTGGCCCAGTCGACTGGTCAAATGTCCGTGCAACCGTTGAGCCAAATGGCTAAAGAGGCAAGTGCTTTAATGCCCGCTCGACAACTCGACCAAGTTGAGCGAGCAGAAATTGTACGAGCTGCGATGGAATCGCTGAATCAACGCCAACGGATGGCTTTGATGCTATCAAAATTTGAAGGTATGAGTTACGAAGAAATTGCGATCTCGATGGAACTAAGCGTTTCCGCAATCAAGAGCCTGCTCTCGAGAGCTCGCGTTAACTTGCGTGAAATACTCGTTCCCTATATGCATGACGGGATGCTTCCGGAATCAGTCCATGATGTGCTGCAAGAACCGACTGCCGATGCGGCAGAGATTGATGTGCATCAAGACCAAGACGCAGCGGAAATGGAAGGAGGTATGCAATGAGTGATGATGAGCTAGATGAAAACAAAACAGTCGAATTGCAATTGGGCGATTCATCGAATCAAGATGATCAAGATGATCAAGTTGATCAAGAGAGTCAACAAATTGTTGCCTATCTTGACGGTGAGCTAGATTCCGCAACGAATGCCGAAATTGAGAAACGCTTGGCCGACGACGCTGAATTTGCGCTGCGGTTACAACAACTACAACGGGCTTGGGAATTGTTAGATGAATTACCACGCGCAAAAAGCAATATTGATTTTACGCGCAGCACAGTTGAATTGATTGCAGTTTCCGCTGAAGACGATTTACAAGCGACTAAGAACCAGCAAACCCAAAAGAAGATTCAGTCGTGGCTGATTCGAAGTGGATTGGTTAGCCTCGCGATTGTTATGGGCTGGTTTATTGGTGATTGGTATTTTGGACGTGCACAACGTCAATTAATACAAGATTTTCCAGTGATTCATCAATTAGATGAATATCGTTTGACCGAAGACATGGAGTTTCTAAAGCAGCTTCAGGATACTGGGTTGTTTAATGAGGAGCCTAACATTGATGAATAAAACAAATAATCTACGTTGGTCCTTAACGGTAGCGCTGGTGCTTGTGGCAATCGTTCCTACGCACCAGGTTTGGAGTCAGTTGAGCCAAAGTGCGCCCAAAAGTTTCTTAGAATTATCCCAATGGCCCGCTCGTGAGCGAGCGAATCTACAGGAAAAACAGACGCGGTTTGAGCAACTTGAGGAAAACGAGAAGCGGGAATTGCGACAATTCCATCAGACGTTGCAAAATGACCCCGCGCGAGAACAGTTGACTCAGATTATGCATTCCTACACGCAGTGGTTGCTGGCGTTACCGTCGGTTGAGCGGCGACGAATTCTTAGTTTGCCACGCGCAGAACGGCTTGTTGAAGTTGAGAAAATTATTAACGAGCAAAAGTCCAGTCGTTTTAAAGAACTGTTGAATTCACGACTCGATTTCGATGACTTGAGCGTTGTCGGCGATTGGATGAATGGCTGGATGCAGACAGAGAAAGTAAATGTATCCAAATTAGTATTGGCAGTTACAGAGGATTTAAGCGAAAACATGAAGCAACGTATTTCATCGATTCGAGACTCGGCCGCTCGTGTGCGGTGGATCATTTTTGCGTCGTTAGAAAAAATCGAGATGCAAAAATGGACGGAGACGTTTCCGCTATGGCAACAGAATACGGAACAATTATTGTCCAAGGTATCACCAGGTGCTCGAGAGATTTACGAAGAAGCCCAAAGTGAAAAAGAGCAGTTACAATTGGTCATGCGATGGGCCTACAACGCTTATGTGGCACAACGTTTCGATTGGATGAATGTTGATGATCGTGACTTAGCTAAGTTCTATCAAGAAGAATTGAGTGCCAAGGACCGCGATATGGTGGATCGTCTGCCTGCTGAGCAATATAAAGCCACGCTGCGGCGACTTTATTTCCGCTACAATCGGCAGCCACGGTTGTTTGAATCGAACTCTGAAAATGGTACCCCGTTGGGCCTGCCATCGATTCCATAAAACGACCGGTAATGTCACCACCGCTGTGCTAAGTAATCCACCACGGATATCTCTTGAGACTAGGAATGCGTATTTTTACATCACAAGTGAAATATCGGAATATTTAGGTGGAAGTTGGCTTTGCGGACGGCATTAGTGTTGTCATAGATACGTGAATATTCTTATTCTACGGTGAATAGATTGACTTTAATAACCCAACACCGCAGATGGTGCGCTTACGTCATTGTAGGTAGTGCATCACAGCATAGGAGCGACGATTTTGTTAGTTGCAGCGACCACATCATGTTTCCCAGACTTGACACTAGACGAGTCCCTCGAGAGATTAGTGGATCTTGAATTCACAGCAGTTGAAATAGCGATCGATGAATCGGAAAATCAAATCAAGCCTTCAGAGATTCTTGCAGATGTGGAAAATGCATATGATCGCTGCCGAAAATCCCATCGTTTAGACGTGGTCAATTATAGCGTGGGGATTACTGCAACGGGTGACGAACATTATCAGCAGTTTGCAGCAATCTGTGAATTGGCTCGGATTACCAAAGTTGTGTCCATCACAGTCCCGTCCGCTGAATTGGGCACTCCGTTTAATGAAGAAGTAGAACATCTGCAGCGACTTGTGGCATTAGCACATAAGGAAGGCGTGCAAGTCAATATTCGCAATCAAAGTGATTGTCTGGCAGCAGATCCGGATACGATTACCGTCCTCTGCGATAACGTCGACAACCTCGGATTGGCTTTCGACCCGAGTGTATACATATGTGGTTCTGAAGTTGGCAAAGACCCCGAAAAGCTAATCAAATACATCCGACATTTGTATTTGCGTGATAGCAGTCCCGATGATTATCAGGTGCGAGTAGGTCAGGGGACGGTGGATTATGGTCAACTTGTACACACTTTAAATAAGATGCAATACCGCCGAGCAATGAGCGTGGACATCATTCCCCAAGAAGGCATTGAACATTCCGCCGAAATGCGAAAAATGCGACTGCTATTGGAAAGCTTGCTGTAGACCAGTCGCGGCCGCCTGTGAGCCATTGTCAGAAAACCTCCGAGTTACGCCGAGGTCGACTACATTTTTTGGACGATCCAATCTGATGGATTGATTTTCTGTCGCTGGTGTCTGATAATGAAATAAATATTAGATAGTCGTTTATTTTGGTAATGGGGCAGTATGATGGTTTTGTTTTCTAGACGAATTAGTGTGGTATTATTTGCTTTTATTGGAGGAGTCGCATTATTTACGATGCCAGCAGCAGCCAGTAATCTTGACGTGTCGGTAGAAGAGTGGGGAGCGACTCCTGAGGGTCATGAGATCCAGCTTTATACCCTAAGTAACAAACAGGGCATGACCGTGCAAGTTACGAATTATGGTGCGACGGTTGTGTCAGTGAATACTGCTGATCGCAACGGTAAGATCGCCAACATTAATCTGGGATTTGATTCGCTCGACGGTTACCAGTTAGGTCATCCTTATTTTGGTGCAACGGTAGGGCGTTATTGTAATCGTATTGCCAATGGCAAGTTTTCAATTAATGGCACCGAATACACTCTAGCTCAAAACAATGGCGACCATCATCTGCACGGTGGAGAAAAAGGATTTAACCGTGTAGTTTGGTCTGCGCGAGTAGTAAGACGCCTCGGCGGTATTGGTGTTGAATTTAGTTATGAAAGTGTTGATGGAGAAGAAGGTTATCCCGGTAACGTTTCCGTCACAGCAACGTATGTCCTAACAAACCGTAACGAGTTGGTGGTTGACCTGCAAGCAGAAACCGATCAGCTAACACATGTGAATTTGACCAACCACAATTATTGGAATCTTAGCGGTGTGGGGAGCGGAACAATTCACGACCATGTCCTGCAAGTTGAAGCAGATCATTCCTTGGCCGTAGATGCAGGACTGATTCCAACGGGTGAATTACTTAAGGTGGAAGGGACGCCGTTGGATTTTCGCACTTCTCGTGCGATGGGAGAACAAATTGAGAAGAACGACTTAGATCCCAATGGATATGACCACTGCTTTGTTCTCAACAGTAAGGGTCGGCGTCAAGCGCTGGCGGCGGCAGTCACGGACCCAGCATCGGGTCGTGTCATGAAGATATTCACCGATCAGCCGAGCCTGCAGTTTTACACAGGTAATTTCCTTAGTGGTAGTGAAGCAGACGGCGGCAATGAATACCAAACTGCGTTTTGTCTGGAAACACAGCATTTCCCGAACTCTCCCAATACAGATACCTTTCCAAGCACTTTACTGCACCCAGGCCAACGTTATCGCCATGTGACAGTGCATGCTTTCAGTGCTGAATAATCTCCTCCTGTCTGATAATTGACCAGATTTTTTCTAATCGATCTGTTATAAGTGTACGGATGTACATTATACTGTCGATAAGCATTACAACACGGATAGGAGTGTAGCCTTACAAGTTATCTCTCCTAACGTTGTTATTTCTTAATGGAAAGGAATCTTCCTGTGGCGCCCACAGATGCATTAACTCAACGACAATTATCAATATATGAATTTATTCGCGACAATATTTTGTACCGTGGGTATGGTCCGACGGTCCGTGAGATTGCCGCTGAATTCGGTATTAAATCTCCCAATGGAGTGGTCGGGCATTTAAATGCGATTGAGAAGAAGGGCTTGATTGTTCGCGATAAAAAGAAATCTCGCGCGATAGAACTGACCCCCGAAGCACTCGAAGAGGAACGTGGTTTACCGTTGGTCGGAACGGTCGCGGCTGGAATGACGAATCTGGCTTTCGAGCAGGATGATCGAGTGGATTTCGGGAGCATGTTTTCCAGTAGTGACCAATTTGTATTGGAAGTAAACGGGGATTCCATGATCGAAGCCCACATTGCCGACGGTGACTATGTCGTTGTTAAACGTCAAACAAACGCCAATCCAGGTGAGATTGTTATTGCTCAAACGGATGAAGGTGAAGCCACGCTGAAATATTGGTTTCCTGAGTCGAACCGAATTCGGTTGCAACCGGCTAATAGAGATATGGAGCCGATCTACCTAGAGAATGCAAGCGTTTTAGGTGTTGTCGTTGGTGTTGTAAGGCAGGTTTAAATACCCCGCTGGGACACTAGGCGGCTTGCAAAGACAATCACCCTGTTTGGTCTAAGTGGTTATTGAGTTTGTTGTAGAGCGTTTTTAGAGAGACGCCGAGTTCTTTGGCCGCATCGGGTTTGTGGTTATTGTGTCGTTCCAGTGCAGCATGAATCGCTTGCAATTCCAATGCACGCAAACTCAGTGGTGGTAGCACTGGCGTACTCGTTAAGGTGGCAGTCGCATCAAGCAACGCGTCGTTTGATGGCGTATGAAAGCGAGCCGGCAGGTGTGCTAGCGTAATTGGTAGTTTGTCCGAGAGAATGGTTGCGTGTTCCACGACATTGGCGAGTTCACGGACATTACCTTTCCAAGTTGCTCGACTTAAGGCAGCGAGTGTCTCGGAGTCAAATATCTGTTCGGGCTTGAGTTGTTTTTTGTGTTGGGTACGGCAATAGAGATGGGCCGCTAACAAGGGAATATCTTCGGTTCGCTGTCTCAGCGGCGGCAACGATATTTCAAACGGATTAATCCTAAACAACAAGTCTTCACGAAACTCACCTTGTTCCACCATTTGTTCCAGGTCACAGTGTGTCGCGCAAATCACCCGCACATTGACGATAAAGGACTGGTTATCGCCGACTCGTCGGATTTCCCCACTCTCGAGAACCCGCAATAAAATAGCCTGCGTGTTCTTAGGCAATTCACCGATTTCATCGAGCAGTAAAGTTCCATGGTTGGCCACTTCAAATAATCCACTGCGTTGTTTTTCGGCGCCCGTAAAGGCTCCTTTACAATGACCGAATAATTCGCTTTCGATTAGATTCTCAGGTAGCGCTCCGCAATTTACCGCAACAAAGGGATGTTCGTGCCGATTACTGCGTTGATGCACCTCGCGAGCCACAAGTTCTTTACCGGTACCAGTTTCTCCGCGGACAAGAACAGTTGAATGCGTGCTGGCAACGCGGTCAATCAGTTTTTCGACCTGTTCCATTTCGGAGCTTTGGCTAATAATCGGCGAACTCCCGACCACTCGATCGAGCTGATGTTTAGCTGCTTGATATTGGCGAGCCAATTGATTCTTATCGCTTATTTTCTTCAGCAGCGACTTCAATTCGATCAACTTGCAAGGTTTCGTGAGGTAATCAAAGGCGCCCTGTCGCAGCGCCGCAACGGCTGTTTCGATCGAGGATTTTCCCGTAAGGACAATGGCATCAATATCTTCAGATACTTCTCTAGCATGCGTCAGCAATTCGATACCGGACATGCCTGGCATATCAAGATCGGTTATTAAACAATCGTAGCGATCTTGTTCAAGCGCAGCGACGGCTGTTTCCCCATCAGGGCATACGGTTACCGTATGCCCCATACGTGGTAGCTCGATACTGAATAATTCCTGTAAGAACTCTTCATCGTCAACAAACAGGATGTGCAAGCCTTTAGGCGACTTGGTGTCCTCGTTCATCATGTCCATAGCCTCTTTCATTGCTCAATGCTTGTGTGGTAACTGGTAATTTGACAGTAAACACAGAACCCTGGTTCGTACCTGGGCTGGCGGCGGTAATTGTGCCACCATGTTCACTGATGATACGGTAGGTAATCGAAAGCCCCAAACCCGTACCCTGCTTGTTTTGTCGCCTCGTAAAAAATGGTTCGAAGACCTGCAGCCATCATCGGAGACGGTGATGGTGGCCGAGCTTTTGTTTCCGTCGAGCGTTATCATAACACGTCCATTGCGGGAGATACTGTCTAATGCGTTGGTTACAAGGTTTAGCACCGCTTGCTTTATTTCGTGACTATGAACCATTGCCGTTGCCGGCGATTTGATATCGACCACGATTTGTTTTTGTTTATATTTTCCAAGATGCTGAATCATATCCACGGTGTCTTGGATAATAGGAGAGAGTTCGGTTGATTGCCTTTGGATGTCACCTCCGCGAGAGAAATTAAGTAATTGCTCAGTGATGCCTTTGCAGCGGAAAGCTTCCTGTTGAATTTGTTTGAGATATTTTTGGATGATGTTAATTTGTTCATCATTTTGAGGTGACGCTGTTTCGGCAATTAGTTCAGCGACTCGACTTTCCAACGATTCCGCACATATGGCGATGGTCGCTAGTGGGTTATTGATTTCATGCGACACACCTGCGGCGAGGAATCCGACGCTGGCGAGTTGTTCGCTACGAATAGCTTCTTGGGTACGAATTTTAACCTGCTCGTCAAGATCGTCACGGATCAGTTTGAAATTACGAGTCATATTGTTCATGGCGAGGGCAAGTTCAGAGACCTCGTCATCGGTATCGGTGACAATTTCATATTCGAGGTCGCCGCTGGCTACGCGACGTGATCCGGTAATTAGTTTTCCAAATGGACGGACAATCCAGGCGTGCACCATCCGAAATACTTGGATCAATAAAATTGCCGCAGTGATCGAAGTAATCCACGTAATTACGATCCAAGTTCGGTATTGCAGTCGCACTTCATCGACGAGCGAATCCATTCTATTTTGTAGAATTTTAGGAAGTTGTGCCGTCCGCAATTTGACTTGTCCAAGGGCTACACCAATGACGGCATAGGAATCAAGCGCAGCACCTAAATTGGCTCGGCGAATCTGTTGTCGAATCAGTTGGACTTGTTGGTTCACATCTCGGATCAACTCCTGTTCCTGATGTATATTCCCAATGATTTCGCCTTCTTGTTGAGACGTACTAAGTTGTAGATTGTATTGGCGTGTCGAAAATTCTATCAGGTCGAGTTGATCGTTGAATTGCGTAACGGCTTTGGGGGTCAATGGTACATCATCATTACGATAGATGTTGAGCATCGTCTGCAGGTCGTCACTGTTTTGATTTATAGCTTCAGCTAATGGAAGTTCCTTGGCGCGAGTACTGATACTGCGTGCCAAGCGACGATATGAATAGACTCCTTGGAAGCTACTGAAGGAGAGTGCCCCCACGATCGCAATAAGCATTGCGAGACAGAGTGTGAGTTTATGGCGGATTGCCCAGCGGGAAAACATCGTCGAACTCCGGTAACTAACGTTTCGTCATGCTTCGTAATAAGGGCATACCCACAACTAGCAACAACACGTTGCCTAACCAAACACCGTATGGTGGAAAGACTCCTGATTTTGTTTGATTGACGCCGTACTGAAATATAGGGTAGTAGCTTATTAAAATCGGGAGAAAGCATAGCCCAAAGCAGGTCCAGAAATCAGCGATTTTAAAACGGATGGCAACGGCGGATCCAATGATCATGAACACTAGACATGTAAACCCACTGGCCCAACGGCGATAGGGTTCGGCTTGGTATCGATTGAGCGTGTAATGCGATTTCTGCAACCCCATTAAATTGTTTTTCCACTTTTCACTGTGAAGCTCAGGCAAGTCACCCGTTAACAATTGGTAACCAGCCTTGGTGGCGAGAAGTTGTCGCCGGATGTCAATATTTGCTGTCGTTTCATTGACGCGGTTTGCGATATCTCGCAGGGCGGTTTCTGATGGGAGAGGTTGACCGGTGGGATTTCGCGCAAAGGTGGATAGAGGCAAGTCATATTCGAAGATGTCTGGCCATTCGCCAATCATATCTGAGCCGATGTCGAATTGAGTGTCTTGCAATACGACTTTGAGTTGATTGTTTTGAGCATTGAATCTTAATTCCGCCTGCCGCGCAACGAGTGTAATCGGCGGTGAATCATCTTTGTTATGAAAGGAGATTGTAGGCCGTATGAGGGTGCGGCCTTGTACGTCGGCAACGTGAATAGAAAATTGGGAATTACTATAAGATCGCTGTGTACGGAGCATTCCATAGGCAATATCTTCCACGC